>Ga0181537_10000275_pt1 | contig 47839 bp, 45 predicted proteins | sample PEATcosm2014_Bin_39_FD_119765 | JGI IMG/M metagenome (GOLD analysis project Ga0181537, IMG submission 119765) | Peatland microbial communities from MTU Mesocosm Facility, Houghton, MI, USA - PEATcosm2014_Bin23_10_metaG | ecosystem: Environmental > Terrestrial > Soil > Wetlands > Peat | place...
GATTCCCGAGGTGATCCGCAACATCGATGCCTTCACTCTGGGGGCCCGCAGCGTCAACCCGAAGATCCATACCAAGGTGGTGTGGGTCGACACCTGGTACGACCCGGGCAAGGAGCGCCAGGGGGCAGAGGCGCTGATCGCCCAGGGCGCCGACATCCTGTGCCAGAACACCGACTCGCCCGCTGCCGTGCAGGTGGCGGAGGAAAAAGGGCTGCATGCCTTCGGTTGGGACTCGGATATGGCGAAATACGGCCCGCACGCGCAACTTACCGCGAACACCGAGGATTGGGGTGTCTATTACATCGACGAAATCAACAAAGTCCTGGATGGCAGCTGGACCGGCAACCGGCAGTCGTTCCTGGGCATCAAGGAGGGTGTGGTAGTACTCACGCCGCTCAATCCGGCGGTGCCGGCTGATGTCGCTCGCCTGTTCGAAGCGAAGAAGCAGGCGATCGTTGCCGGGACGCTGGCGCCGTTCGCCGGACCGATCAAGGACAACAGCGGCACACTGAAGATCGCCGCGGGCTCCTCGATGCCGATCGACGAGGTGATTTCGATCAACTGGTATGTCGAGGGCGTCGACGGATCGGTGCCGAAGTAAACCTCATGGGGTGTGGGCATCGGCGCGCGTGAAGATATCCGCGCCGAAGGTCCGAAGCCCGGGTTGACCCGCAAATCCCAAATGCGGCAGGTCGAACATGTCCTCCACGCTGCGCAGCAGCGCGTAGTGGTTGTAGGGTAGCAGCGATACCGTCCCCGGCTTGATGAATGGCGACAGCATGACCGCGCCGATGCGTCCGCCGCCCGGACCGACCAGGCCGGGACCATTGATGGCGGAGCGCGCGATGCCGGCGTCCGCCCGGAAGGCGGGAATGTTCGGACCTGGCTGCTCATTGCAGCACGCGGCGGCATCGGCGGTGCGTATGGTGGTGATCTGGGTCGCGGCGTCGTAATCGTAAGTGATATCGGATTCATCGAAGGTAATGATCAGCAGGCCGTCATGCCTGAATGCGGGCGAGGCGACAATCTGCGGCACCAGGGTCCTCAGGAACAGGTCCGCCGACACCAACCCACCCGGTGCGCCATCGACACAGGGGCCGTCTGCGCCGCCGTCATGACCGTCATCGCAAAGATTGGGGGTAATGAAAGCATAGTTTGGCGTTGTAGCGATCGATTGCAGGTCAGCGCCAAGTGCCCGCAGGTTGACTACCTGCTGCGCGCAGGCTGGCGCGTCGATGATGCTGTGAAAGTAGACGAACGGATCGTGCCGGGTTGCATACTGATCGCCGACCTCGCCACCCTGCGTGTTATCCGGCGCGCCGAGCGGCGGATGAGCGCAACTGGCGCTCTCGCGCGCGGGATCGTTGCCCATGTCCTGCATGTACGCCTTCCAGCTCAGTCCCTTCGCCTGCAGCTGATCGGCGATGGTCGCCACCCTCGCCGGATAGACGCAGCCATCGCCGATCGCCTGGCCGTCGGCGGTGACACCGGTCGCGACAAATTCAGTAAATTGCGTGCAGTCCTGTCCGGTAGCCGGGTTGGGCGCCTGGCCGCTGATCAGGGCGATGTAGTTGTCGAGACTGAAATGACCGATGCCGTAGTAGTTGCGAACCACGGCACCCTGGCGCCGCAGCTGCTTCAGGAAGTGTGCCGGCGAGCGCGACCCGAAGGTGGTGCCATAGCCCTCGTTCTCAAGCATCACGATGAAGACGTGGCCAACCCTGGGCGGCTGCCTGGCCGCCGCGGCGTGAACCTGCCGGGTACTCAGGCCCAGTAGGGCCGGCAGGGTCAGTATGGACAGCAGCGCCGCTACGCCGGGGGGCTGCGATCTTATCAATGACACGACGCTGTGCACTGCCTTTGGCGTGAATGTCGAGGTTGGATGTCGGGGCGGATATCGTCAGTGTCGATGCCGGTGGCGCGGCAGCACCTGAAGCTGCAGCCAGTTGTGCAGTTCGGCCAGCTTGAGTCGCTGATCCTGCATCGCCGGCCCCAGTCCATGTTTCCAGGCCAGCCGGCGGTCAGCCGGATCCTGCATCAGCAGCCGCAGCTCGGCGACGAACTGCTGCAGCTCGGCGCGGTTGTCGAACAATGCTTCCTGCAGCAACGCATCCGCGTAGCGCAGCGTGGTAGCGGCGATCTCCGCGTAACTGTACTCGGGATGGTATTGCACCGCCCAGACTAGCGCTGCGCCCAAACGCAGCTCCAGCGCCTGCACCCCCATGTCGTTGCTCGCCAGGACCAGCGTGCCGGCGGGCAGCTGGTCGACATCATCGCGGTGCACGCTAATCGCCTCGAACACCGCGGGCTTGCCTGCGTACATCGGGTGCTGCCGCCCGGAATCGCTCAGCTCGATCCGGCGCGCGAATCCGAACTCGCGCCCGAGCGGATTGCGCCGCACACGGCCACCGGCCGCCGCCACGGCAATCTGCATTCCCCAGCAACTGCCGAATAGCGGCACGGCGCTCGCGCCCAGCGCGTGCGCCAGGGCGATCTGGCGCTCAACCGGGGCACCGCCCTGGTAGACATTGAGCGCGGAGCCGGTGATCACAGCGCCGTCATAGTCGGCAAGCGCGACGCCGCCGCTGAGGCGCACCTCGCCATCGGCGGGCCGCACGATATCGCAGCTGAGTGGCGCAAGCTGCTGCAGCACCTGCGCATAACCCTCACCGGTTGCCTGCCCGCCGGCGGCCACCTGTGCCTCGCGCGTGGCGGCAAGGTTGCCGTCAATGATCAGGATCCTGGGTGGGTTCATCGCAGAGCTGATTGTACCGGTTGGGCATTGCGGCAGAACACGAGCGACAGGTCATCAATTGCAGAGCCACGGATGCCCCGCACTGACGTGTCGGATGTTATACCAAGGGTGTTGGTGAAAATTGTGGAGAACGCCCTGTTCTTCGATGCTGCTGGTCTGGATGATGTGGTCATAGACGCGCTACTCGGCGCTGGTGTCGCGGGGCGAGCGGCGTCGGTGCGCGCCGCCAGATCCGGAGTACCCTAAGTGTCCGGCACGTTCGTGCTGATCAGTCTGTCCGGCTACGTCGGCCTGCTGCTGTGGGGCACCCACATGGTCAGCAGTGGGGTACAACGCGGTTTTGGCGCCGCGCTGCGGCGCGCGCTGGAGCGCAATCTCAACGGACGCTGGCGTGCATTTTTCACCGGCGTCGGCATCACCGCCCTGCTCCAGAGCAGCACGGCGGTCGGACTGATGGCCACCTCGTTTACCGCTGCCGGGGTCATGGCGCTGTCCCCCGCGCTGGCGGTGATGCTCGGCGCCAATGTCGGCACTGCGCTGGTTGCGCAGATGCTGTCCTTCAACGTCGCGATCGTGGCGCCACCGCTGGTGCTGTGCGGCGTGCTGGCGTTCCGCTGGTCGAGCGGCAACCGCGTGCGCAATATCGGGCGCGCCACCATCGGCCTGGGACTGATGCTGATGGCGCTGTCGGGATTGCAGGCGACGCTGGGCCCGGTGGAGAACACGCCGCTGTTGCGCTCGTTTCTCGAGTCGCTGGCCGCCGATCCGCTGCTGGCCGTGCTGCTGGCAGGAATACTGACCTGGGGCTGCCATTCGAGCGTGGTGATCGTGCTGCTGGTCGGCTCGCTGGCCGCCAATCACGTGATCAACCCGTCCGAAACGCTGGCGCTGGTACTCGGCGCCAACGTCGGCGGTGCGCTGCCTCCGATGATGCATGCCTCGACCACGGCGGCGCGGCGCGTGCCGCTCGGCAACCTGCTGGTGCGGCTCACCGGGGTGCTGCTGGCACTGCCGTGGCTGACGCCGCTTACCGAGTTGATGCAGCGGCTGTTGCCGGGCAGCGCGCGCCTGGCGGTCAATTTTCATCTGCTGTTCAACCTCGGGCTGGCCGCTATATTCCTGGCGAATGTCGACCGCGTCGCGGGCCTGCTGCTGCGCTGGATGCCGGATCCGCCGCGCCCGCTCGACCCGGGCCGACCGATCTATCTGGAACGTGCGGCGCTCGACTCAGCGTCGGTGGCGCTCGCCAATGCCGCGCGCGAGACCTTGCGCATGTCGGATCTGACGGCCGCCATGCTCGATGGCGCGCTGCAGCTGCTGCACACGCGCGAACTGTCGCTCGCCGAACGCATACTGGCCAATGACCGCTCAACGCGCCAGCTCGGGGCGGCGATCCGAAGTTACCTGGCCGCCATAGGCGGCGAGCAGACGCTCGATGACCGGCGCGAGGGTGCCAAGGTCCAGGAGATTCTCTCCGCCGTGATCAATTTCGAGCACATCGGCGACATCGTCGCCAACAGCCTGACGGATTTCACCGTCAAGCAGCTCAAGCGCGGACAGCTGCTCGCGCCGGAGGAGATCGCGGCCGTGACGGCGATGAAATCCGAGCTGGTGGAGAGTCACCGACTGGCATTGTCCGTGTTTCTGCGCGGTGACCGCTCCGACGCGCGCCTGCTCATCGGCCGCAAACGCCGGTTGCTGCAGCTCGAGGCCGACGCCACCGCGCTGAGCGTGAAGATGCTGCGCGACGCGGCCACCGCCGGCCGCGCCGCCGGCACCGACACGGTGGAAGCCGCGGCGGAGGAAAGCGGACTGTTGCTGCGCATCGTGCGTGACCTGCGGCGTGTCCATTCGCACCTGGCGAGCTTCGCCTATCCGGTCGTGGGCCGTTCGCTGCGCACGCCGCGAGTCCTGAACGGCGATCAGGATGCCGTCGGCCGTGAGGAGCCCGTCACTCGTGAATAGCAACGCCGATGACGATGTGACGGTCGGCGCCATGATCGCGCAACGCCAGGCGCAGATCGCCGCGGCCGAGGCCGCGCTCGGCGCAGCCGCACAATAGCGGCTGCAAACTGCCGCGGCTGCACCGAAACGCCGCTGCGCCGCCGCGCCGGTGCGCCGCTCAGCCCGCGAGCGTCAGGTCGCCCTTGACCGCCGAGCGGAACAGCCGCGCGTAGGTAGTCGCATCCGTGGGCAACGGATTGCCGCCCGCTGACGGATCCAGCGAGGCCTCATGGCCGATGATCTCGTGCTTATCGTGAGCGACGCCGATCTCGGCCAGCGAATGCGGGATGCGCAAGCGCTGGCGGAACGCGAGCACCCAGTCGAACAGCGCGCCGTAAGGCTCGCCTGGCAGGTCGAGCGTGCGGGCGATGACCGGCAGCCGCGCCTCGATCGCCGGCCGGTTGTGCACCAGCACGTACGGCAGCACGATCGCGTTGGTGAGGCCGTGGTGGGTATTGAAATGCGCGCCGACCGGGTGCGCGATCGCGTGCACGGCGCCGAGTCCCTTCTGGAACGCCGTCGCCCCCATGCTGGCCGCCGCCAGCATGCGGGATCGGGCTTCGATATCGCGGCCGTCATCGCAGGCGCGCGGCAGGTAGGTCTGGATCAGCCGCATGCCTTCCAGGGCGATGCCATCGGCCAGAGGATGAAATCCCGGCGCGCAATAGGCCTCGAAGCAGTGCACGAAGGCATCGATACCAGTAGCCGCCGTGATTGCCGGCGGCAGACCGACGCTCAACTCCGGATCCGCGATCACCACGCCGGGCATCATCTGCGGATGAAAGATGATTTTCTTCTGGTGGGTCGCCTCGTTGATCACCACGCCGGCGCGCCCGACTTCCGAGCCGGTGCCAGCCGTAGTCGGCACCGCCACTACCGGCGCGATGCCGCGCCGGTCCGCTCGCATCCACCAGTCACCGATGTCCTCGAAGTCCCACAGCGGGCGCGTCTGTCCCGACATGAAGGCGATCACCTTGCCGGCATCCAGTGCCGAGCCGCCGCCAAACGCGATCACCCCGTCATGATCACCGGCGCGGTAGGCGGCAAGGCCGGCTTCGATGTTGGCCGCCACCGGATTGCCGCGCACATCGGCGAACAGCCCGGTGCCCGGCACCAGCGCGCGCGCCTGCTGCACCATCGGCGCGTCGCGCAGCCCCTCGTCGGTCACCAGCAGCGGCCGCCGGATGCCCAGCAGCGCGCACGCTGCCGGCAGTTCGGCGATTCGGCCCGGGCCCGCCCAGATGATGGTCGGATAGTTCCAGTTTGCCTTCAGGTTCGCGCTCACGTTGTCACCCGCAGATGAAATGATTTCGGCCTGGTCAGGTGCTCGAAGCCGACCACCGACAGCGTGCAGCCGCGGCCGGACTCCTTGACACCCACCCAGGCGAGTGCCGGGTCCAGGTAGTCGCAACGATTCATGAACCAGGTGCCGGTGTCGACCTGCGCACCGAGTTCCAGCGCCGCGGCTTCATCGCGCGTCCAGATCGCCGCCGTCAGCCCGAACGGGCTGTCATTCATGCGTTGCACCGCCTCCTGGTCGGAATGCACTTTCACGACCCCGGCCACCGGACCGAAGATCTCCTCGCGCATCACGGTCGAGCCGGCTGGCGCATCCAGCAGCAGCTGCGGCGCCAGATACGGCGTGCCGGCGCGGCTCTTCGGAAACTCAGCTTCCTCGATCATCGGGCGCGCACCGGCCGCGATCGCCGAGCGCAGCTGCACACGGATGGTATCGGCAGCGGCAGTGCGTACCACCGGGCCGAGCGTGGTCGCCGGATCCAGCGGATCGCCGAGCTGGTACCGGCGGATCAGGTCGATGCATCCGGCCGTGAAGCGCTCATGCACGCTCTCATGCACGAAGATGCGCTGCAGGCCGCAGCAGGACTGGCCGGAATTGAAATATGCGCCGTCCACGATGTTCTCGATCGCGTGCGCGACGTCCGCGTCATGGCGCACGTACACCGGATCGCAGCCGCCGAGTTCAAGGCCCACGCCGGTGAAGCGCTCAGCGGCTACCCGCTGCACCGCGCGGCCGCCGGCGACCGAGCCGGTGAAGGCGACGAAATCCACGCGCGCGTCGCGGATCACCGCTTCGGTGTCGGCGTGCTGCAGTTGCAGCACCTGGAACACCCCGGGCGGCAGACCGGCGGCGGCAAAGCACTCGGCGAAGCGCTCGGCGCACAACGGCGTCTGCGCCGAGTGCTTGAGGATCACGGCATTACCCGCCAGCAGGGCCGGCACCACGCTGTTCACTGCGATCAGGTAGGGATAGTTCCAGGCGGCGACGGTGAATACCACGCCGAGAGGTTCGCGGCGGATGAAGCGCCGGAACCCGGGCTTCGGACCCGGATCGACGTCGGCCAGTGCAGCGGCGGCGATGCCGATCATGTAGCGGGCTCGCTCGAGCGTGCCGCGCACCTCATTGGGCGCATAGCGTATCGGCCGTCCCATCTGCCAGCTCAGTTCGATCGCGACCTCCGCGCCGCGCGCCTCGAACTCGGCGCAGAAGCGCTGCATCAGCGCGGCGCGCTCGGCGATCGGCAGTGCTCGCCAATGGCGCTGTGCGGAGCGCGCCCGCTGCAGCGTGGCATCGATCTCGGCGGCCGACGCTGACGCGCGCTCGACGTACACACGGCCATCGACCGGGCTTATGGTTTTCATCAAATGATCTCGAAGTACCTGGCCAGCTCCCAGTCTGTGACCGCGCGCTGGAACTCGCGTTCCTCCCATTCGCGGCTGGCGGCAAAATGCTCGACGAAGGCGGCGCCGAACAGCTGCTGCGCCGCTTTCGAACCTGCCAGCCGCTGGGCGGCCGCGCCCAGCGTGCGCGGCAGCTGGCGTCTGGCCGGCAGTGTGCGCGCATAGGCATTGCCGCTGATCGGAGCATCCGGCTCTATCTTGTGCTCGATGCCCCATAGCCCGGACCCGATCGCTGCTGCGATCGCAAGGTACGGATTGATGTCGGCAGCCGCGATGCGGTATTCGACCCGCTGACTTGCGGGTCCGCCCTGGATGACCCGCAGCGCGCAGGTGCGGTTCTCTATGCCCCAGGTCGCGGCGGTGGGCGCCCAGTATCCCGGTACCAGGCGCGAGTAGCTGTTCACGGTGGCCGCCACCATGGCCAGCAGTTCCGGCATTAGCGCCTGCTGTCCGCCGACAAACCAGCGCAGCTCATCGGCGATCGTCTGCGGCTTGTGCTCATCGTAGAACACCGCCGAGCCGTCCTCGCGCGCCAGCGAGATATGCAGGTGCCCGCTTTGCCCCGGCAACTGCTGCGACCACTTGGCCATGAAGGTGGCCATCAGCCCGCGCCGCTGCGCCAGCACCTTGACGAAGGTCTTGAACAATGCGGCCCGATCCGCGGCCTCCAGCGCCTCGGTGTACTGCAGCGCCGCCTCGATCACGCCCGGACCGGTCTCGGTATGCAGCCCTTCGATCGGCATGCGCATCTCGGCGCCCAATTGCAGCAGCGCCTGGTAGAGCTCGACGTTGACGCCGCTGCGAAGCAGCGAGTAGCCGAAGTAGCCGGGCGTCAGGTTCTTCAGCCCGCGGTAGCCCTTGTCGCGCACGCTGTCGGGCGTCTCATTGAATACGAAGAACTCGAATTCCGCGGCTGCCGAGGCAAGGTAGCCCAGGTTCGCCGCGCGCTCGAGCACCCGGCGCAACACCGCGCGCGGGCAGACCTGCTCGGCATGGCCGGAGAATTCTCCCAGGAACAGCAGCATCTCGCCTTCGTGCGGCAGCGCACGGCAGGACTGCGGCAGCAGCCGCACCTGGGCATCTGGAAACGCGGTATGCCAGCCGGTGAAGCGGACATTGTCGTATTGCTGGTCGTTCGAATCCCAGCCGAGCACCACATCGCAGAACCCCATGCCCTTGTCGAGCGCCGCATGGAACTTGTCGCGATCGATGTATTTGCCCCGCAGTATGCCGTCATTGTCGAACACACCGACCTTGACGTGCTGCAGTCCGCGCTCCTCGACTATCGCGCGCGCCTGTGTGGCGGTGCGCACCTGTTCCGGCTGCATCTGTGCAACTCCATTAGGCCGTAATAATTGATTTATTAAGCTGAGCGGCCCATCGTGGCTGACCCACGCCCGCGCCGCGCTGGCGCCGCCATGCGCCCTGTCGCACTATAGCAGCGGGCGATTCGCCCGGCGTGCCTGACAGGTGCCCTATGGCGTTGGTCGAACTGATCACGGTGCTGGCACTGCTGCAGTTTCTTTTTTTCGGCATCCTGGTCAGCCGGGCGCGTGAACGGAGCGGCATCAAGGCGCCGGCAATGACCGGCAACGAGTTGTTCGAGCGCTATGTGCGCGTGCAGGCGAACACACTCGAACTGCTGATCCTATTCCTGCCGGCGCTATGGCTGGCAGTGGCGCACGTCGCCGCCCTGTGGCTGGCGCTGCTCGGGGCGCTCTACCTGATAGGGCGTTTCATCTACCTGCACGCCTATGTCGCCGAGCCCTCGAAGCGCAGCCTCGGCTTTGGCCTGTCGGCGCTGCCGATCCTGGCGTTGCTGGCGATCGACCTGATCGGCGCGGTCAGCAGATTGATCAAGTACTGATGGTGCGCAACAAGACTCCGTTCCTGTTCGATCTGGACGGGACACTGATCGACAGCGTCTACCAGCATGTACTTGCCTGGAAGGCATCGCTCGACGCCGAGGGCATTCCGTTGTCGGTGTGGCGCATCCACCGCAAGATCGGCATGAGCGGCGGCCTGTTCGCCAACATCCTGTTGCGCGAGACCGGTTTCGACAACACCCCCGAACGCATGGAACGACTGCGGATCCGGCACGCGCAGGCCTACAAGGCGTTGGCGGGCAGCGTGCAGCCATTGCCGGGCGCGCGCCAGTTACTCGACTACCTGACGGCGCAAGGCATCCCCTGGGCGATTGCCACAAGCGGCCGGATGGAAACCGCCGGAGGCCACCTCGGCGCGCTCGGCGTGGATCCGGCCAGGGTGCCCGTAGTGACGCGCGATCAGGTCAAGTACGCCAAGCCCGACCCGGATCTTTTCCTGACCGCGGCCGAGCGCCTGGGTGTCGACATCCGCGAGTCGCTGGTGCTGGGCGACAGCATCTGGGACATGATCGCCGCGCAGCGGGCGCGCGCTATCGGCGTCGGCCTGTTATCCGGCGGCTACGGCGAGGACGAACTGTCGCGTGCCGGCGCGCTGCGTGTGTACGCGGATCCCGCCGACCTGCTCAGCCACATCGACGAGATCGCGGCCCGCGGCTAAAGGGTCGCGAGACCGTGAAGGCGCCGTGCCGTGCGCCGCACCTAATGCGGAAACAGGGCGTAATGCTGGCGCAGCAGATCCATGCCGTAATCGTTGCCATTCGGGGTGCGCACGATGGTGTGAATATGGAATGGTTCGGGTTCGGGATTGGCAAGGAATACGCCGGAGTGATGATCGAACTCAATGAGAATGACCGGATTGTGAATGCGGTAATAGAACGGCACCTTTTCCGGGTCACCGATCCAGGCAAATCGGGTCTCGGCGAATACCTGTCGTAGCTCGTGCATCTTGCGGGCGCTGTGCGCTTCGGGCATTCGCGCAACATAGAGTTCGATCAGTTGCAGCAGCCGCTCACGCTGCCCCGCCGACAAGGCATCGGCGCTGATACCCTCGTAAGGTATGACCCGGTTGTCCTGGCCTGAGGCGGCCAGGTGCCGGCCATCCAGCCCGCTGAGCTCGGGCGGCAGATCCTTCTTGAGCATCGACGGATGCAACACCGCGCGGCTGCGCTGCGCGCCGGTCAGCGAAGCGGCCAACTCCAGTCCCTGCTGCTGCTCCTGCTGCAGCACATTGACTCCCGCATACGGCCCCGCATCGACGATGGCCATCTCGGCACCGATGAAGGCGGGCGTGAGCACCATGTGATCCCCGACTATCGTGCAATACAACACCAGGTGATAGCCCATGAGCCGCCAGCCCCAGGGCGCGGTTGCCGACGGGTCGCCGAAGATGGTGAAGAAATAGCCGAATTCCGCTATCGAGTCGCCCGAATGATTGATGAATTCACCCAGCGCCTGGTTGACCTTCATGGCCGCGCGCGTCTGATCGAAGCCGCGCGCACTCAATGATGCCTCGATGACCTTGAACGCCGCCTCGCGCTCTGCCGCATCCAGGTCCGCGAGATATAGCCCGGCGGGCATCCAGTCCGGAAATGCGTTGATCCAGCGCAGGCGGTCCGGACTGTCGAGCGGCTGGCTGGCCAGACGCGCAAAGTCCTTGCGTCGCAGAGATGCGAGGTAGGCACGCGCCGCGGCGACCGCCCCCGCATTCCCCACGCCTGTGGCCTGCAACGGGTACAGCCCTTCGCGCTTGTGGCCGTCAGTCGTGATGCCAATGAATGGCTGCGCGAATGCCTCCTTGAGCCGCTGCATCATCGGCTGACCCGGAGCGGGGATGTCAACCCCGAGGCCGTGATAGACACGCCCCACTGCAATGTTACGCGCAGGATAGCCGCGGTACAGCGGCTCGCCCTGTGCTGCAGCGTCTGCATGAGAATGCGAATGGGCATGGGCAGCGCTCGCCGCGCGATCGGGTCGCTCGTTACTCATCGGAACGGACCGAATGTCAGCGGCCCCGGCGCAATCTCTGCGACGCAGTGGTTGGTCTGATGCCCAAGGCCGGTAATTTCGCTGTCGATGACATCCCCGGGCTTGAGAAAATGGCCATGCGACGCGCCATTACCCGGCGGCGAGCCGGTCAGCAGCAGGTCACCAGGCATCAGCCGCACCCGCTCCGACGCATACGCGAGCAGGCGTTCGATTGAAAAGATCATGTCGGTTACCGGCCAGTCCTGCTTGACCACGCCGTTGACCTTAAGGTTGATGCGAATCTGGTCGTTCAGCTCGACAAAGGCCGCCGGCACGATGAAAGGCCCGGCGGGCTTGAAGGTAGGTTGATGCTTGCTGATCCAGTCGAATTTCCACGGCGTGTCCGAACGGCGCGCCTGATCGACGGTGCCAAGGTCATTGACTATCAGGTATCCGGCCACCAGCCGTCCCGCATTCTCGGGCGCCACATAGCGCTCGCCCCTTCCCAGCACCACCGCCAGCTCCAGCTCCCAGTCCGGCTGGCTGCCGATCACCGGCAAAACTATATCGTCCCTGGCTCCGGTCAAGGAAGAATGCATTCCGTTCCAGATGAACGGCATGCCATCGCTCGCGCGCCGCTCAGCCAGCGCATAATTGCGCTGGAAGAAATCCTCGTCGCTCTCGCCGGGCAGCCGGTTCTCCTGGTTGAACCTGTTCCTGGTGAGCATCTCGGCGACGTGCTGCTTGTAGTTCGCACCGGCACACAGCAGGTTCGGGTGTGCGACCGGCGGCAGCGGGCGCAGATCGGCATACCGGTAACGCTCGCCTGCCGGCTGATCGCGAAGCCGCAGAAGAACATCGAATGAGCGCTGCCAATCATCAAAGATCGCATGAGTGTCGTGAAAGCGAGCGGACAGGTCGATGACGGTTCCATCCGGCTGCACCAGGCCCGGGAATGATGCGCGCGATCCGCCGGCGAAAGTGCCGATCCCGAAGCTGCCGCGCCTCAATCCGGTTGCTGCATCGAACTCTTTCACCATATTAGGCTCCGGGCCGCGTTATCTTCGGCGCATTGTGGGTTCGATGGCACGTTAGCAGTTATGCGCAGTCGCCAAAGCTCAGTGCTGCAGGTACTGTCCGCGTTTCTAAAGCTGGGCCTGGTCTCGTTCGGCGGACCGATCGCGCATTTGGGATATTTTCGCCAACAGTTCGTCCAGCGGCGGCGCTGGCTCGACGATGCGGAATTCGCCGAGCTGGTGGCATTGTGCCAATTCCTGCCCGGTCCCGCCAGCAGTCAGGTTGGCATCGCGATCGGGCTGAAACGCGCCGGAGTGCCCGGGGCGCTGGCCGCATGGCTTGGATTCACGCTGCCCTCGGCACTGCTGCTGGTCGGCTTTGCGCAGCGCGTGGTCGGGCCTTGGGCGCTGCTGCGTGCGCCGTGGATGCACGGCTTGCTGATAGCCACCGTCGCTGTCGTGGCCCAGGCAGTATGGACCATGGGCCGGCAGTTTTGTACCGCCCGCGTGCCGCTGCTGCTCGCCGCCGGCGCAGCGCTCCTGTGTTTGCTGATCGGCGGCGGATTGATCCAGTTGCTGGTGCTGGCCGCTGCCGCCGCAATCGGCTGGCTGCTGATGGCATCGCCGCAGGCCGTGCCAGTGCTCCCACAGCGCCTGCGCGCCGAACTTTCCGTGGACCGCGGAGCGCGCCGTTCCGGCATCGTCGCGCTGGCGCTATTCGTGCTGCTGTTGCTTGGGCTGCCGGCGGCGGCGGCGCTCAGCGCCGATCACACGCTGGCACTGGTGGACAGATTCTTCCGCACCGGCTCGCTGGTGTTCGGCGGCGGCCATGTGGTGCTGCCGCTGCTGCAGGCGCAGGTGGTGACGCCTGGTTGGATCTCAAGCCAATCGTTCCTCGCCGGCTACGCGGCCGCGCAGGCGATTCCGGGGCCGCTGTTCAGCTTTGCCGCCTATTTGGGCGCCGCGATGGCGCCGCATCCGAACGGCTGGAGCGGCGCGGCGATCTGCCTGGCGGCCATCTACCTGCCATCGTTCCTGCTGGTTGCCGGCGTGCTGCCCTTCTGGGCAATGCTGCGCCAGCGCATTGGCGCGCGCGGCGCGCTGGCGGGAGTCAATGCCGCGGTGGTGGGCGTGCTGTTCGGCGCACTTTGCAATCCGGTGTTCGTCAATGCAATCCGCGACGCGGGGGATTTCGCGGTCGCGCTGGCGGGTTTTCTGCTGCTGCAGATCCTGCGGCTGCCGAGTTGGACGTTGCTGCTGCTGTGCGTCGGCTACGCGATCGTACGTGCGCCTGGCACGTAGCTCCAAACGCTGCGCTGGGAGCAACGAGCGCTGTATGTCGATCGGTTCAGCCCGCCGGCGGCTGCAACCGGCCGATGGCTTCGCGTGGCAGCTCGTCGAGCCCTTCGCCGCCATTCTTCAGGTGCGTGACGATGTGGCGCAGCATGCGCGGATCCCAGAAACGCTGGATGTGTCCCGCGATTCCGTCGATGGCGTCGGCGCGCTTCGGTTCCGAGGCGAAGAAGTGGCCGATGTCGTTCGCCATCTCCACCAGGTGCTCGATGCTCATCCTGCGGGCGATTCCGCCTTGGCCGGCTGCTTCGGCTGCGCGGCCGCATCGAGCAGCGACTGCTGCTGGCGGTCGAACTCCTGGTAGCGGCGCTGCCAGGTCGAGGGCTGGCTCACCCGTACGACCTGAACGGCGGTGACCTTGTATTCGGGGCAGTTGGTCGCCCAGTCCGAATTGTCGGTGGTGATCACGTTGGCGCCCGACTCCGGGAAATGGAACGTCGTATAGACGACCCCCGGCTGCACCCGCGGCGTGATGCGCGCCCGCAGCACCGTCTCGCCGGCGCGGCTCTGGATACCGACCCAGTCTTCCGCCTTGATGCCGCGTTCCTCGGCATCATGCGGATGGATCTCGATCCGATCCTCGTCGTGCCAGGTCGAATTCTCGGTGCGCCGTGTTTGCGCGCCGACGTTGTACTGCGACAGGATGCGCCCGGTAGTCAGGATCAGCGGATACTTGGCGTTCACCTTCTCGCGCGTCGGCACGTACTCGGTCACCAGGAATTTGCCCTTGCCGCGCACGAAGGTATCGACGTGCATGGTAGGCGTGCCTTCCGGATGCTGCTCGTTGCAGGGCCACTGGATGCTGCCCAGGCGATCGAGCTTGTCGAAGCTGACTCCGGTGAAGGTCGGCGTCAGGCGCGCTATCTCGTCCATGATCTCGGACGGATGCTTGTAGTTCATCGGCAGGCCCATCGCATTGGCCAGCAACTGCGTAATCTCCCAGTCGGAATAGCCCGACTTCGAGCGCATCACCTTGCGTACCGGTGAGATGCGTCGCTCGGCATTGGTGAAGGTACCGTCCTTCTCCAGGAACGACGAGCCCGGCAGGAACACGTGCGCGAACTTGGCGGATTCGTTCAGGAACAGATCCTGCACGATGACGCATTCCATCGCCGTCATTGCCGCGGTCACGTGCTGAGTGTTCGGATCGGACTGCGCGATATCCTCGCCCTGGATGTACAGCGCCTTGAACTCGCCATCGAGGGCGGCCTCGAACATGTTCGGAATGCGCAGCCCCGGCTCGGACAGCAGCTTCACGTTCCAGGCCTGCTCGAACTGCGCGCGTACGGCGTTGTCGGACACGTGCCGGTAGCCTGGATACTCATGTGGGAACGAACCCATGTCGCACGAACCCTGCACATTGTTCTGTCCGCGCAACGGATTCACGCCGACACCGCGCCGGCCGATGTTGCCGGTGGCCATGGCCAGATTGGCGATGCCCATCACCATGGTCGAGCCCTGGCTGTGCTCGGTGACGCCAAGCCCATAGTAGATCGCGCCATTACCAGCAGTCGCGTACATCCGCGCTGCCGCACGCACGTTCGCCGCCGGCACGCCGGTGACCGCTTCCATCGCTTCCGGCGAGTTGCGCGCTTCGGCGACGAACTGGCGCCATTTGTCGAACGAGTCGAGCTCGCAGCGTTCGCGGACGAAGTCCTCCCTGACCAGGCCCTCGGTGACCACGACGTGCGCCAGGGAGTTGATGAGCGCGACGTTGGTGCCGGGCCGCAGTTGCAGGTGCTGCGCGGCGGTGATGTGCGGCGTGCGCACCATATCGATGCGGCGTGGATCGGCGATGATCAGGTGCGCGCCCTGGCGCAGCCGGCGCTTCATCTGCGAGGCGAACACCGGGTGGCCATCGGTCGGGTTGGCGCCGATCACCATGATGACGTCGGCATCCATCACTGAATCAAAATCCTGCGTACCGGCCGACTCGCCCATGGTCTGTTTCAGGCCGTAGCCGGTGGGCGAATGGCATACGCGGGCGCAGGTGTCGACGTTGTTGTTGCCGAAGCCGGCGCGCACCAGCTTCTGCACCAGATAGGTTTCCTCGTTACTGCAGCGGCTCGAGGTAATGCCACCGATGCTGTCGCGGCCGTATTTGTTCTGGATCCGGCGCAGCTCCGATGCGGCGTACGCAATTGCCTCCTCCCAGCTGACTTCCTTCCACGGATCGGAGATGCTGGCGCGGATCATCGGCTTGGTGATGCGATCCGGATGCGTCGCATAGCCGATTGCAAAGCGTCCCTTGACGCAGCTGTGTCCATGGTTCGCATGGCCATCCTTGTTCGGCACCATGCGCACCACTTCCTCGCCCTGCATCTCGGCGCGGAATGAGCAGCCCACGCCGCAGTAGGCGCAGGTGGTGATCACGCTGTGCTCGGCCTGGCCGGCCTTGATCAGCGATTTCTCCGACAGCGTCGCGGTTGGACAGGCGGTCACGCAGGCGCCGCAGGACACGCACTCGGAATCCAGGAACGGCTCGGCCTGGCTGGCCGACACTTTGGAGTCGAAACCGCGCCCCTGGATGGTCAGCGCCAGCGTGCCCTGCTGTTCGTCGCAGGCGCGCACGCAGCGCGAACAGACGATGCACTTGCTGGCATCGAAGGTGAAATACGGGTTGGATTCATCCTTGGGCGCGTCCAGGTGATTGGCACCGCTGTAGCCGTATCTGACTTCGCGCAGTCCGACCGCGCCGGCCATGTCCTGCAGCTCGCAGTGGCCGTTGGCCGGACAGGTCAGGCAATCGAGCGGGTGATCCGAGATATACAGTTCCATCACGCCGCGGCGGATGTTGGCGATCTTCTCGTTCTGGGTCGTGACCTTCATGCCCTCGGCCACCGGCGTGGTGCACGAGGCCGGAAAGCCCTTCATGCCCTCGACCTGCACCAGGCACATGCGACAGGAGCCGAACGCCTCGAGCGTGTCGGTGGCGCACAGCTTGGGGATCGACACGCCGGCCTCGGCGGCGGCGCGCAGCACCGAAGTGCCGACCGGCACCGTGACATCGCGGCCATCGACCGTCAGGGTGACCTGCTTGGCCGCTTGCCGCTTCGGGGTACCCAGATCCTGTTCTGCGATCGATTGCATAGTCTTTGACTCTTAACGTGTGGCCGCCCGGACTGCGCCGGGGTTTGAAAAATCTTCCGAAAAATGATCGAGTGCCGACAGTACCGGATACGGCGTCAGGCCGCCGAGAGCGCACAACGATCCATTCAGCATTGTGTCACACAAGTCCCGCAACAACGTTTGCTGCATTGCAGTACGATCGCCGGCCACCAGCCGGTCAATCACCTCGACGCCGCGCGTCGAGCCGATACGGCACGGTGTGCACTTGCCGCACGATTCGATGGCACAGAACTCCATCGCGTAACGCGCCTGCGCCGCCATATCCACCGTGTCGTCGAACACCACGATGCCGCCGTGGCCGAGCATACCGCCGCCGGCGGCGAAGGCCTCGTAGTCCAGCGGCGTATCGAACTTCGATTCCGGCCAATAGGCGCCGAGCGGTCCTCCTACCTGGACCGCACGAATGGGCCGACCAGTGCGGGTGCCGCCGCCGTAGTCGTACAGCAGCGCGCGCAGGCTGGTGCCGAATGCGAGCTCCACCAGTCCGCCGCGCTTGATGTTTCCGGCCAGCTGGATCGGCAGGCTGCCGCGCGAGCGGCCGACGCCGAAGTCGCGGTAGAACGATGCGCCGCGCTGCAGGATGATCGGCACGCTGGCATAACTGATCACGTTGTTGACCACCGTGGGGCAGCCGAACAAGCCCTTCAGGGCGGGCAAAGGCGGCTTGAATCGGATCTGGCCGCGGCGCCCCTCGAGCGACTCCAGCAGCGAGGTCTCCTCGCCACAGATATAGGCGCCGGCGCCCAGCCGCACCTGCAGGTCGAACGCGTGGCCGGAACCGAGTACGTCGGCGCCCAGGTAGCCCGCGGCGTAGGCAGCCGCGATCGCCTGCTTCAGCGTCTCATGGGCGTGCGGATATTCGCAGCGCAGGTAGATATAGCCGCGCGTGGCACCCACGGCGAGCGCCGCGATCGTCATGCCCTCGATCAGGCAGAACGGGTCGCCCTCCATCAGCAGCCGGTCGGAAAAAGTGCCCGAGTCACCTTCATCGGCGTTGCAGACGATGTATTTCTGCTCACCCGGCGCATCGTGCACCGTCTTCCACTTGATGCCGGTGGGAAAAGCCGCGCCGCCGCGGCCGCGCAAACCCGAATCGGTGACCGCCTTGACGATCGCGGCAGGCTCCATCGCCAGCGCATGGCTTAAGCCCTGGTAGCCGGCGTGCGCGCGGTAGTCGTCGAGGTTGACCGGATCGATGACGCCCAGCCGGGCGCAGGTCAAGCGCTGCTGATTCTTCAAATACGGTATCGATTCCACCGGGCCGAGGTGCAAGCTGTGCTGCGCCCCGCTCAGGAAACCGGCGCCGAACAGGGACGCTACGTCGGCGGCCTGCACCGGCCCGTAGGCGATGCGCCCGGCACTGGTCTGCACCTCTACGAGCGGCTCGAGCCAGAACGCGCCGCGCGAACCGGTGCGCACGATCTGCAGCGTCTCGCCGCGCCGCGCCGCCTCCGCCGCCACCGCCCGCGCCACCGATTCGGCGCCCAGCGACAGCGCGGTCGCCTCGCGCGGAATGTAGAGCGTGACGCTCATGCGCCCGAGCCGCCCGCGGCCGCGCTGGCTGTGCCGATCAGTGCATCGAAGCGCTCGGCGGTCATGTGGCTGTGCAGTTCACGGTCGACCAGCAGCGACGGGCCCGTGGCACAGTTGCCAAGGCAGTAGACCGGTTCGAGAGTGAAGCGGCCATCGGCGCTGGTGCCGTGGAAATCGATGCCCAGCGCCTGCCTGGCATGCGCCTCGAGAGCCACGGCACCGACCGCCTGGCAGGCCTCGGCGCGACACAGGTAGATCACCTGCTTGCCGGGCGGGTGCTCGCGGAAGTAATGATAAAAAGTCACCACGCCGTGCACTTCTGCGCGCGACAGGTTCAGCTCGTAGGCAATCAGCGGCAGCGCGCGCGGCGGAATCCAGCCGAGCCGGTCCTGGATCGCGTGCAGGATCGGCAGCAGCGAGCCTTCCAGCGCGCGGTTCTGGTTTACGGCCTCGAGTACCGCGGCGCGTTCCGCCGGCGGCAGGTCCGACCCGGGTTCGACCCGGATCGGAATGGTCAGGCGCTTGCGTGCGTTCACGACAGTTCCCCGCAATACACCGTCAGCCGCGGCGGGCGCGTCCAGCCGACCAGCGTCACCCCGGCATCCTGCGCCAGTTGCAGCGCCAGGGCGGTCGGTGCCGAAATCGCCGCCACCATGCGGCAGCCGACCTCTGCCGCCTTGTGCACCACCTCGTACGAGGCGCGCGAGGTGACCAACAGCGTATGGGGCACCTGGCCGGCGCGCATCACCGCGCCCACCGCCTTGTCGATTGCGTTGTGACGACCGACGTCCTCGCGCACCGTGAAGCCGCCGTCGCTGGTCAGCAGCGCCGCCGCGTGCACTGCACCGGTGGCCTGGTTCAGCGGCTGCAGCGCGGCCAGGCGCTGCATACCATCGCGCAGAGCCTGCAGGTCGGCGCGCGGGCCCTGTGGGTTTACCTTGCGTACCGGCCGGATCGCCGCCTCCAGCGTCGCGGTACCGCACAGGCCGCAGCCGGTGCGGCCGGTCAGGTTGCGCTCCCGGGCCGCCAGCAGCAGGAAGCGCTGCTGCGGAATCAACATTTCAAGCGCCACTCCATGCGGCGTCCACAGGGTATCGGCCAGCGTCAATTCCTCGACCTGCGCGATGATGCGCTCGGTGAGCGCGAAGCCGTACGCGAAATCATCCAGGTTCGAGGGTGTGGCCATCATCACCGCGTGCGGGCGGGCGTTGTATTGCATCGCCACCGCCACCTCGGCCGCCAGCGTCTCGGCAACCTCGCGGCTGTCCGGACCGTCGATGCGGCGCGCCAGCACCCGCTGCAGCGGCTCGGTCGGCTGCGCGCGCGCGCGCGCCTGCACCTGCTGTGCTTCGGGTTCCGTGGGCGTGGAAATGGCCAAACTGGCGCTCCTTGGGCCGCTTTGAATGCGGCTCATTCTACTCCCCGGCGCCTGGGACGACCGTGCCGGGCTCACGGCACCGCGCCAAGCGCGGCGGCATGAAACAGCAGGTGATCACTGATGAAGCTCGCGATGAAATAGTAGCCGTGGTCATAACCTTCATGGCGCCGCAGCCGCAGCGGCTGGCCGGCCGCCGCACAGGCCGACTCCAGCAGTTCCGGCAGCAACTGTGATTGATGCAGGAATTTGTCGGCCAGCCCCTGATCGACCAGGATTTCCGGATAGAGCTGCTTGCCGGCCGCTTTCAGCAGTTCCACCGCATCGTAGCGGGCCCAGGCCGCGCGGTCCTCGCCCAGGTAGCGTGGCAGCGCCTTCTGACCCCAGGCACAGCGGGTCGGCGAACAGATCGGCGCAAACGCCGACACCGACTTGTAGATCTTCGGGTTGCGCAGCGCCAGTACCAGCGCACCGTGGCCTCCCATCGAATGGCCGAAAATACCGACCCGATCCGGGCGGCCGGCGAAATTGCCCAGAACCGTGGTACGCAGCTCCTCGAGCACGTAGTCGTACATGCGGAAGTTGCGCGACCAGGGCTCCTGCGTCGCATTGACATAAAATCCCGCCCCGGCGCCGAATTCCCAGTCATCCGCTTCACCGGGGATGCCGGTATTGCGCGGGCTGGTATCGCAGGTCACCAGCATCAGGCCGAGTTCCGCGGCCTTGCGCTGGGCGCCGGCCTTGATCACGAAAGTTTCCTCGGTGCAGGTCAGGCCTGCCAGGTAGAACAGCACCGGTACCGGGCCATGTTCGGCCTGCGGCGGGCGAAACACCGTGAATCTCATCGGCAGGCCGATCACTTGCGAGTCGTGGCGGTAGAACCCCTGTACGCCGTCAAAGCATCGATGTTCGCTGAGTGCTTCCAATATCCCTACACCACTGAATGCGGATGGATTCGGCTAACCCGGCATGTTAGAGCCTGCACAGCATCGCCAGTACTGTGTGCCAGGATTGTCGCAGTCGCTGACGTCAGCTCTGATCAGCGTTCCAGGCCGAGTAGCGCCGCATGCCGTGGGCCTTGAGCTTGCGATGCAGCGTGCGGCGGCTGATGTGCAGCTGTGTCGCCGCCATACTGACATTCCAGCCACAGCTCTCCAGCACCTCGTGCAACACCCTGCGCTCGGCCTGCGCCAGCGCGTCGGCGCGCGGCATCGCTGCAGCATTCGCCGTGCAGGTCGTGGTCGCGGGTCGCCCCGGCAATTGCGGCGGCTGCACGATGCCATAGCATAGCGAGCCGCGATCGCGCTGCGGCAGTGGCTCGGCCGATGCCGGGTCGCCCTGCAGCGATTCCAGCAGCGCCAGGTCCAGGCCAAACACCTGTTCCACCCGCTGGCCGCACAGCCCGCTGTGCGCCGGCACGTCCAGCCATTCCAGCGCCGCTACATTGGCGCCGACGATGCGTCCGTCGCCATCGATCGCCAGAATGCCCTCGCCCGCCGTCGAGATGAATTCGCGATGCGGATGGAAACGCAGCAGATGATGCCGGCGGTGCTGGGCCAGCAGCGCACGATTCTCGATGTTCTGTACCGCCAGGCGCACCAGCGCCAGGGTCGGGGCGGCCGACAATCGCAGGTGACCGGAGATATTGAGCGCCCCCACCAGGTTGCCGCAGCTATCGAGGATCGGGGCACCGCAACAGGTCAACGCGACGTTCTTGGCGAGAAAGTGCTCCTCGGTCTCGATCAGCACCGGCTCGCGCATCGCCAGGCACGTGCCCATGCCATTGGTGCCCTGCGCCGCCTCGCTCCAGACTGCGCCCTCGCGCAGACCCGCGCGCCGGGCGATCTCGGCGAAATTCGCCGCTCCGGTATAGCCGAGAATCACGCCCTCGTGATCGGTGAGCATCACACCCACCGGAGCATTCAGCAGCCGCGCCAGCGCCGCCATCTCCACCCGCGCGATCGAGCACAGCGGGTCGGCGCGCTCGCGTCGCTGGCGCAACTGCGCGACCGACACCACGGCCGGATGCTGCGACTGGTCCGGGCTCAGGCGATATTCCGACAGGCAGCGGCGCCAGGATTCGCGCACCCGCACATCGACCGGTTGCGCCGGGCGCTGGCCCGAGACGACCTGTTCGACCAGTCGCGCGTGCCCGATGGTGCCGGTTGCGGTTCGCATGCGGCGCTCATTCTACTGCATGCATGCGCCGCTGCGACACGACTCCTATAATATGACATGAACATCGAACTGTCGGCGCTGGAGGCGCGCATCGTCGGCTGCCTGATCGAGAAGCAGATCACAACGCCGGAACAGTATCCGATGTCGCTCAATGCCCTGACCAACGCCTGCAATCAGAAGAGCAATCGCGATCCGGTGCTGCAGTTGCCGGAAACCGAGGTCCAGGCGCTGATCGACGGGCTGTCGCGCAAGCACCTGCTGCTGGAGCGCTCCGGCTTCGGCAGCCGGGTGCCGAAGTATCAGCAGCGCTTCTGCAACACCGAATTCAGTGTATTGCAGTTCAGCGAGCAGGAGCGCGCGATTGTTTGCGAGCTGCTGCTGCGCGGCCCGCAGACGCCCGGAGAACTGCGCAGCCGTGCGGCACGCATGGCGTCGTTTGCCGACGCCGGGGAAGTGGAGGCGGCGCTCGAGGCGCTGGCGAACCGGGAGTCCGGTCCATTGGTGCGGCGCCTGGCGCGCGAGCCCGGCCGTCGCGAGTCGCGCTACGCGCATCTGTTCGGAACCGACCGCGCCACGATCGGCAGCGCCGAGCTCGGCGCGCTGTCGGAGTCTCGCGCGCCATCGGTGCCGTCAGCGGCACCGCCGCCATCCGCCGCAGCGTCCGCGCCGCGTGTCGATGCCGCGCCGGCCGACCCGCAACTCGCCTCGCAGGCGCAACGCCTGGCGACGCTGGAGGCCGAGCTGCGCGCGCTGCGCGAGGACGTGGAACAGCTCAAACGCCGTGGCTGACGGCTGAGCAGCCGCGCCTGCCCCCGGCGCCCTCTGAACGCATCCATCGATGCGCCGCGGACGTATTAGAACTTAAATGCAGATGATGCCGACATGACACTCGGCCGCGGGGCGGCCAGCTTGCTCGGCGTGCTGAGCCTGGGCATCGTGCCAGCTGCCCGCGCCGAGGGCGGCGCCAATGTCACGCTGGATACCATCACCATCGTCGCCAGCGGCGTCAGCAACATGGACGCCGCCTCCGCCGGCGACATCGACCAGCAGCAGATAGCGAGCCAGCCGCTGCTGCGGCCGGCCGCGATCCTGGAAAATGTTCCGGGGCTGATCGTCACGCAGCACTCCGGTGAAGGCAAAGCCAACCAGTATTTTCTACGCGCCTTCAATCTGGACCATGGCACTGATCTGGCCGCCGACGTCGACGACATGCCGGTCAACATGCCAACCCACGCGCATGGCCAGGGCTATACCGATCTCAATTTCCTGATCCCGGAACTGGCAGCCGATCTGCATTACAAGAAGGGACCGTATTACGCCGATGAGGGCGACTTCGCCACCGCTGGTACGGTAAGAGTGGGACTTGCGAACCAGCTGCCCGACTCCGTGACCCTGGGTATCGGTGCGGACGGCTATCGGCGCGTATTGCTGCTCGGCGCGACGGCATTGGCAGGCGGCACGCTGCTGGGTGCCGGTGAGGCATATCACAATGACGGGCCATTCGACGTTCCGGACGACTACAACCGCCTCAATGGCGTGTTGCGCTATCACGCGGGCAGCGAGCGTGACTACTGGACGCTGACCGGGATGGCCTATTCGGGAAAGTGGAATGCGACCGACCAGGTGCCGCAGCGGGCCATCGATGAGGGGATCATCAACCGCTTCGGCAGCCTTGCACCATCCGACGGTGGAACATCGAGCCGCTACAGCGCATCCTTCAGCCGCGTGCAGCGCAACGATGACGACCAGACACAGTTTTCCGCCTATGTGATCCGCTACCGGCTGGACCTGTGGTCGACCTTCACCTATTACCTGCGCGACCCGACCTTCGGCGACCAGATGCTGCAGCACGACGACCGCGTGGTTTCGGGCCTGAAGGTATCAAAGACCTGGTTCAGCGAGCTTGCCGGGATGGCGATGTCCAATGTGATCGGACTGCAGTCGCGCGTCGATGACATCCTGGATGTCGGCATCTTCCCGACCTATCAGCGCCGCATCATCGGCACCACCCAGAACGCCAGCGTCGTGGAGGCGAATGCGGCCGCGTATGCGGAGAACAGCCTGCAGTGGCGGCCGTATTTGCGCAGCGTCATCGGCCTGCGCGAGGATGGGTTCGACTTCGACGTCAAGGACAAGATGGTCGGTGCCAATGGCGGCTGCACCCTGGCCAGCGACCCGCTCGGCTGTGTCACCGGCATCAGGCGGGCCTCGATCTTCAGTCCAAAACTCGGCCTGGTGCTCGGCCCCTGGGCGAAGACTACCTATTACATCAATCTCGCCGACGGCTATCACAGCAATGATGCGCGCGGAATCACCCGCAGCGGTGCCAACCCGGAAGTTGCCCCGGTCACGCCGCTGACCCGTGCCACCAGTGCCGAACTCGGACTGGCCAGCACGCCGGTGCCCGATTGGCAGAGCTCGCTGGATGTATTCGAACTGAAGCTGAAATCGGAATTGGTATTCGACGGCGACGCCGGCGTCACCGCGCCGAGCGGCGCCACGACCCGCGTCGGCGTGGAATGGGGAAACACCTACCATATCAATCGCTGGCTGTCGGCCGATCTGAACGCCGCTTTTACCCGGGCGCGCTTCGATCGCAATTCGCCGCCCGATGACCTCGGCTGCAGCGAGGCGGCCGCGAGCAATCCGTGTGCGCAACCGATCGGCATCGTGGGTCGCTACGTCCCCAACAGTCCCACCAATGTGATCGACGCAGGAGTTACGGCGCAACGAGCCTCCGGCTGGTTCGGCGCGCTGCGGGCGCGGCATTTCGGCGCCTCACCGCTGGTCGAGGACGACAGCGCAAGATCGCCCCCGTACACAACCGTAGACGGGCAGATCGGTTACCGGCGCGACCGCTGGGTCGCGGCGCTGGACGTGTTCAATATATTCGACGTCAAATGGAACGACATCGAGTACTACTATGTGTCGCGACTGGCCAACGAGGCCGGGCCACAGGCGGACTACGTAGTGCACCCCGGTGTGCCACTGACCATCCGTGCCCATTTCCAGTACTACCTTTGATTCCTGCAGGCAACGCAGTGCGTTACAGTCGCACTCATGGCGAGCGCGCTGTCCATCACCAATCTTACCAAGACCTACTCCTCGGGCCTGCAGGCGCTCAGGGCCATCGATCTCGAGATCCGCAAGGGCGAGATCTTCGCCCTGCTCGGGCCCAATGGCGCCGGCAAGACCACGCTGATCAGCATCGTTTGCGGCATCGTCACCGCCAGCACCGGCACCGTAGTGGTCGACGGCCATGACATCGTGCGCGATTACCGCGCGGCCCGGACAAAAATCGGCCTGGTGCCGCAGGAACTGAGCACCGACGCCTTCGAGACACTGCTGGCGACGGTGAAGTTCAGCCGCGGACTGTTCGGCCGCGGGCCGAACGCCGCGTTCCTGGAAAAACTGCTGCGCGACCTGTCGCTCTGGGAGAAGCGCAACGACCGGATCAGGACGTTGTCCGGGGGCATGAAGCGCCGGGTGATGATCGCCAAGGCGCTCTCGCACCAGCCCGACATCCTGTTCCTCGACGAGCCTACCGCCGGCGTCGACGTGGAGCTGCGGCGTGACATGTGGGCGCTGGTACGGGGCTTGCGCGACAGCGGCGTCACCGTGGTGCTGACGACGCACTACATCGACGAGGCCGAGGAGATGGCCGATCGCATCGGCGTGATCAGCAAGGGTGAGCTGATCCTGGTCGAGGACAAGGTGACGCTGATTAAGAAACTCGGCAAGAAGCAGCTGACGCTGCAACTGCAGGAGCGCATGAGCGAACTGCCGCCCGGCCTGAGCGACTGGCGCCTGCAGCTGGTGGCCGACGGCACCGAGCTGCAATACAGCTTCGACATCAATGCCGGACGCACCGGCATCTCGGCCCTGCTGCGACGCATGGGGGATCTGGGAATTGGCTACAAGGACCTCAATACCCACCAGAGCTCGCTGGAGGATATTTTTGTCAGCCTGGTGAGCGATCGCGGCGGGGTGCACACATGACGCCACTGGCGTTCAATCGCCGCGGCGTCGGCGCTATCTTCAAATTCGAGATGGCGCGCTTCCGGCGCACGCTGCTGCAAAGCGTGGTGACGCCGGTGATCACCACCTCGCTGTATTTCGTGGTATTCGGTTCCGCGATCGGCTCGCGCATCTCCCAGGTCAATGGCGTCAGCTACGGCGCCTTCATCGTGCCCGGGCTGATCATGCTGTCGCTGTTCACAGAGAGCATTTCCAACGCCTCGTTCGGTATCTACTTTCCCAAATTCACCGGCACCATCTATGAACTGCTGTCAGCGCCGGTGTCGGCGCTGGAGATCGTGCTCGGCTACGTCGGCGCCGCGGCCACCAAATCGGTCATCATCGGCGCCATCATCCTGGCCACCGCATCGATCTTCGTGCCGATTCGAATACTGCACCCGGCCTGGATGATCTCGTTCCTGCTGCTGACCGCGACCAGCTTCAGCCTGTTCGGCTTCATCATCGGCATCTGGGCCAACGGCTTCGAGCATCTGAGCTTCATCCCGATGCTGGTGATCACCCCGTTGACGTTCCTGGGCGGCGCCTTCTACTCGATCAGCATGCTGCCGCCGGCGTGGCGCGCGGTCACGCTGTTCAACCCGGTGGTGTACCTGATCAACGGCTTTCGCTGGAGCTTCTACGGCATCTCCGACGTCAGCGTCGCGATCAGTCTGTCAATGACGCTGGGCCTGCTGGCACTGTGCCTGCTGCTGGTGAGCTGGATATTCAAAACCGGCTATCGGCTCAAGAGCTGACGTGAAAAGAACTCAAATAGTCGTCGTCGGGGGCGGCGCCGGCGGACTCGAGCTGGTGACGCGGCTCGGGGCGAAATACGGCCGCAGGCAGCACGACGTGCTGCTGGTGGAACGCAACCTGACGCACATCTGGAAGCCGCTGCTGCACGAAGTGGCCGCCGGCTCGCTCGACGCCAACCTCGACGAGGTCGGCTATCGCAGCCACTGCCATCGATGGGGCTACCGCTTTTTCTACGGCGCCATGGAAACCATCGATCGCACGGCGCGCGAAATCGTGATCGCCCCATTGATCGATGAGGACGGCCGCGAACTGATCGGACGCCATCGCACCAGCTACGACTATCTGGTGATTGCCATCGGCTCGATCACCAATGATTTCGGCACGCCTGGGGTCACCGACAACTGCCTGTTCCTGGACGATCGCGCGCAGGCGGATCGCTTTCGCAACAAACTGCTGAATCATTGCCTGCGTGCCTCGCGCGCACTGAGCGAGAATCCGAATGCCGACGCCTATGTGCGCATCGCGATCGTTGGCGCCGGGGCCACCGGCGTCGAACTGGCCGCGGAGCTCTACAATGCCGCCTCGGCGCTGCGCTACTACGGGCTGGAAGTGTTCGACGAGAGCCGCCTCAAGGTGACGCTGATCGAGGCCGGCGCGCGCATTCTGCCCGCGCTGCCTGAGCGGCTGGCGGATGCGGCGCGGGTAGAACTCGAGGCGCTCGGGGTGCGCATACTGACTGGAACGCGAGTTACCGGCGTCACGCCGGATTGGGTCCAGACCCAGGACGGGGAATCCATTGCCGCGGACCTGAAGGTGTGGGCGGCGGGCGTGCGCGGTGCCGACAATCTCAGCAGCATCGGTGATCTGGAGACCACCCCGTCGCGCCAGCTGGTGGTGCGGCCGACCCTTCAGACCACGCGCGATGAGCGCATTTTTGCGCTCGGCGACTGCTGTTACTGCCTGCTGCCGGGAGCGGATCGGCCGGTGCCGCCGCGGGCGCAGGCGGCGCATCAAATGGCCAGCACCGTGTATCACAACCTTGATCGGCTGATGCGGGGCAAGCCGCTGCGCGCCTACCGCTATGTCGATCGCGGCTCGCTGGTATCGCTGAGCCGCTACTCGACGGTCGGCAGCCTGATGGGCAATCTGGTCGGCGGGCGCATGGCGATCGAAGGACGGCTGGCGCGCTTTGTCTACATGTCGCTCTACCGCATGCACCTGCTCGCGATCCACGGCTGGCTGCGCGGCACCGCGCTCATCCTGATCGGTCACGTCGCCCGCATCCTGCGCCCGCGGCTCAAACTGCATTGAGTGGCCGCCCAGCCCGTGGCCACGCCGATCCGACAGTTCATCGTAGCGCTGCCCAAGGCGGAGCTGCACCTGCACATCGAAGGCACGCTCGAGCCGGAGATGGCATTCGAGCTGGCGGCGAAGCACGGCGTGACGCTGCCATACGCCAACGTCGAGGCCATGCGCCGCGCCTATCGATTCCCCAACCTGCAGGCGTTCCTCGACATCTACTACGCCGGCGCCGAGCTGCTGCGTGACGAGGCGGATTTTTATGAGCTGACGGCCGCCTATTTGCGTCGCGCGCATGCGCAGGGTGTGGTGCACGTGGAGATCTTCTTCGATCCGCAGACGCACACGCAGCGTGGCGTGCCCTATGCCGCGGTGGTGGCCGGTATCGGCCGTGCGCTGCTGCAGGCCGAGCGCGACTACGGCCTGACCCATCGGCTGATCCTGTGCTTTCTGCGTCATCTGAGTGCCGCCGATGCGATGCGCACACTCGAGCAGGCGCTGCAGTGGCGCGCGGCGATCAGTGCGGTCGGGCTGGATTCCTCCGAGGCCGGCCATCCACCGGGAAAATTTGCGGCGGTGTTCGAGCGCGCGCGGCGCGCGGGCCTGCAGGCCGTGGCGCATGCCGGAGAGGAAGGTCCGGCGCAATACGTCCGTGACGCGCTCGATCTGCTGCACGTGCGCCGCATCGATCACGGGGTGCGCTGCGTGGAGGATGCGGAACTGGTGCGGCGCCTGGTGCGCGAACGCGTGCCGCTCACGGTGTGTCCGCTGTCAAACGTCAAGCTGCAGGTGTTCGAGCGCATGGAGACGCATAACCTGAAGCAGCTGCTCGAGCGGGGTCTGTGCGTCACCGTGAATTCGGACGATCCGGCCTACTTCGGCGGCTATGTGCTGGAGAACTATCTCGCCGTGCAGCAGGCGCTCGGGCTTACCAGGGACGACCTGGCCATGCTGGCGCGTAATTCGATCGAGGCGTCGTTCCTGGCACCTGCGGCGCAGCGCCGCTGGCTGGCGGCGATCGATCAGGCTGCAGACTGCGGCGTAGCCTGATTGTGGCGCAGCAGCGCCAACAGGCGCGGCCCGTCGATCAGCTGGATGCTGCCGTAGCCGGCAAAGCGGCTGGCTTCGAGCGTGAAGCTGCCTGATGTGACCAGGATGCCGGCATTGGCGTTGTGCGCCGCCATCATTCCATACAGTTCGCGCACCGGCATCTCGGCGACCTTGCGGGTGCTCCAGTACTTGCATTGCAGCAGCAGGCGCTGCGTCGGCTTGATGAGCAGTGCGCCTGCGCCCGGCTCGGCGCCGGATGCGCCGGGCTCGGCCGGTTGATAGCCCTGGCGACGGTAGGCCTCGATCACCACGCGTTCGACTTGCTCGGGCGCCAGCCCGCTGATCGCCAGCAGATCGTCGGCCGCCGCGGCCGTCAACAAATCAGCGCTGCTGGCCGACAGCCGGTCGATCAGACTGGTACTCAGTTCCACGCTGCTGCGCTGCTTGCCCATGGTCTCGTCCTGTGGTCGAAGATCGGCCGCCATGGTCAACGAGCCCGGCGCCGTCGGATACGATATCGGTCGCAGATCTGCATGCGCGCACGGACGTTGTGTCAGCGCCGGGCCGCGCATTGTCAAATCGTCGCCACGCATGAAATGATCGGCTGATGAAATTCATCGACTACGCCCCGCCCGGCACACCGGACAGCCTGCGGGTGGCCGAATGCGCAGCCCCGGTCGCCGGCAGCGGGGAGATTCTGATCGAAGTGCACTACGCCGGCGTGAACAGGCCCGATGTGATGCAGCGCATGGGCCGCTACCCGCCGCCGCCGGGTGCCTCACCGATCCTGGGGCTGGAGGTCGCCGGTCACGTCGTGGCGCTGGGCGCCGGGGTGAGCCAGTGGCGGGTCGGGGATGCGGTGTGCGCGCTGGTGCCCGGCGGTGGTTATGCGCAGTACTGCGTCGCGCCGGCCGACCACGCGCTGCCGCTGCCATCCGGACTGAGCCTCGCGCAGGCCGCCGGCCTGCCGGAGAACTGGTTCACCGTCTGGGCGAACCTGATCGGCATCGCAGCGCTGGGTGCCGGTGAATGGGTGCTGATCCACGGCGGCTCGAGCGGCATTGGCCTGGCCGCCATCCAGTTGGCGCGCCACGTCGGCGCGCACGCGATCGTCACCGTAGGCAGCGACGAGAAGGCGCGCTTCTGCCGCGAATTCGGTGCCAGCGAGGCGATCAATTATCGTAGCGAGGATTTTGTCGCGCGCACCCAGGCGATCACCGCCGGACGCGGGGTCGATGTGGTGCTGGACATGGTCGGCGGACCCTACATCCCGAAGAATCTCAGCCTGCTGCGCCGGGACGGCCGGTTGGTATTCATCGCCTTCCTGCAGGGCAGCCGCTGCGAGATCGATCTGCTGCCGGTGATGCAGAAGCGGCTGCGGCTCAGCGGTTCGACCATGCGGCCACGCAGCGTGGAGGAGAAAGCGGCGATCCGCGACGCGCTGGGGCGCGAGATCTGGCCGGCGTTGGCCACCGGGCGGCTGCAGACTCACCTGCATGCCAGCTTTGGCTACGAGCACGCCGCCGATGCCCATCGGCTGATGGAAAGCAGCCGCCACATCGGTAAGATCGTGCTGCAGTTTCTCTAGTGAGCGGCAGGAGCCAGCGCATGAATGAACCCAGCAATCCGGCCCGGCGCGCGCTGTTGCGACAGGCAGCGCTGGGCCTGTCGCTCACGTCGCTGGCGCTGGCACGCGCCGCTCCGGCGCGCGGCGCCGCCCCGGTGCTGATCAGCGAACAGGACCCGGCCGCGCGCGCGGTGCACTACGTCGACGATGCCAGCCGCGCCAAAGGCGCGCAGTCCGGCGCGGATTGTTCCAATTGCTCGCTGTACAGCGCCGCCGGCGAGACACAGGGCAGCTGCACCCTGTTTCCTGGCAAGCTGGTCAAAGCCGCCGGCTGGTGCAGCTCCTGGAGCGGTCTGTAGCGGGTCGCCCAGCGCGCCGCTCAGACATTGATCCTCGCCAGTGCGGCTGCGAGCCGCTGGGCGTGCACGCGCAGTTCGCCCACCGCGGTCGCCTCCCAGTGCTCGGCGCGCAGCATCGGCCCCAGGTAGAACAGATGCGCGGCGGTCCTGCCGTCGCGATCGACCAGCGCCCCGTGCGCGCCGGTGCGCCACCCCAGTCCGAGCGCATCGGGGACGGCAAGCCCGCTCGCCAGCAGCGCCTGCAGCAGCGGATCCGCGCTACGGCCCAGGCGCCGGTCGGTGCCGGCGCAATTGATTACCCGCTCGACCCGCAGTTCCGAGTCCAGACTGGTGCCGCGCGGCCGCCAGCGCACCCGCAGCGCAGCGCCGTCGTCTTGGATGCGCACGATGTTGCCGGCGTGTATGCGCAGTCTGCCACTACGTCGCAGCGCATCGAGCCGCTCGCCGATTTCCGGCGGCATGCGATGACGGTGCGCGTCCCAGTAGCTGCGCAGATGGCGCAAAAACCGTGCACGCTCGGGCAGCGCCAGCCGCTGCCACAGCGCCGGCGCTGCGGCGCGCGCGGCATTCACCGCCTCGCGCCAGTCTCCGCCGGTTCGCGCCAGGTCGCGCAGTTGCGCGCGAAACGCGCGCAGCAGTGCGCGCGCGCCGAGCGCCCCTTGCCCAAGATAGGAGACGAAGTCCCGATCAGCCGCGCTGCCGTGGGGCGGCGCGACGCTCTGCACCGCCGGCAGCAGGCCGTGGCGCGATATCGCATGAATGTCGATGCGCGCATTGCAGGCCACAGCGGCCACCGCGGCATCCGCCATGGTCAGGCCGGTACCGATCAGCAGCAGGCTGCCGCAGTCGGCGTGCAACGCCTGGTCGCAATGCGGATCGCATTGAAATCGCGGATCGCCGGCGATGTCCGATGCCGCCGCGGGAGCAGCCGGCGGCGGATCGCCGCAGGCCAGCACCACCTGATCGGCGAGCAATTGCTGTGCGGCGGACAGCCCGATCAGGTACGGGCCAGCCGCATCGATGCGATGAATCGTGGTGGCCTCGGCATGCAGGCGCTCGAAGCCGACATGCGCCGAGGCTGCCTGTTGGGCCTGGTGCAGCAGATCCTGCAGATACTCGCCGTACAACTCGCGCGGCAGGAAGCGCTGGGCGGCGCTGCCGCTGCCGCTGCCGTGACGCTGCGCAAAGCGCGCGAACTGCAGCGCATCGGCCGGATCGGCCGACATGCGCCCGGCCGGCACGTTCAACAGCGGCCGAAACTGCGACTGCCGGTAGGCGACACCGCGGCCGATCTGTGGGCGCCGTTCCACCAGTACGATGCGGCACGGCTGCGACGGCGGCTGGCGCAACAGCGCCGCCGCCAGCACGGTGCCGCTGAAGCCGGCGCCAATAATGGCGATGGTTCGCACCGGTGAGCGCATCGATCGGTCCGCCTGGAGTTGCTGCATCATGCTAGTAATGCCCCAGGTCTCAAGTCAGTCGCAATGGGGTGACAGTTCGGTTTAATGTTGCTGAACATTACAAACCGCCTGCTAGCTATTGATTGTTCAAGCTTTATACTAGAATGACCCCGTTAACCAATAGCCATGAGCCTGCCGCCATGATCTGGACCACCATGCTGGTGCTGCGGCAGCGGGCGTGACGGTCGCCGAGCGCGCCTCGCGGCGCATACTCGATGTCGTGCGCACGCAAATGCGCCAGGGCGTGACAGCTGACAAGATCGCGCTGACGCTGGCGCTCGGATTGATTCTGGGGCTGTTTCCGATCTTCGGCACCACCAGCGCACTGTGCGTGCTGGCCGCGCTGTGGCTGAAGCTCAACCAGCCGATCATCCAGCTGGTGAACTGGTTCGCCGCGCCGCTGCAGCTGCCCGGGATCTACCTGTTCGTGCGCATCGGCGAGCGGCTCACGCGCAGCCCGCAAGTAGAGTTCTCCCTCACCGGCCTGGTGCAGCAGTTTCGTGCCTCGCCGCTGCAGTTCCTGCAACAGTTCGGCATGACCGGCCTGCGCGGCGTGCTGGCGTGGCTGCTGATCGCGCCGTTGATCGCGGCCATAGTGTATGTCGCGTTGCTGCCGCCGCTGCGCCGCCTGGCGCGGCTGCGCCATGCCAGGCCATCCGATGGCGATTGAGTTGTGGCTGCTGGCGATCTCGGGCGAGACGCTGATCTGCAGCGCAGCCGTGTTGCGCCGGATGGCGCCCTCGCCTAGGTTACGGCGGTGTCCGCCGCTGCCCCCCTGCTGTTGCTGGAAGAGATTACCAGGCGCTACCGCCCGGACAGCGCTCCGGTGCTCGATGGTCTGCGGCTGCAGCTGGCGCACGGCGAATACCTGGCCATCATGGGCGAGTCGGGCTCCGGCAAATCGACGCTGCTGAACCTGATCGCGGGCCTTGACCGTCCGGATGCAGGCCGGGTGCTGTTCGAGGGCACCGATCTTGCGGCGCTGGACGACGACGCGATGACACGCTGGCGGCGCGCCAACGTCGGCTTTGTATTCCAGGCCTTCCACGTGCTGGCCTACCTGACGGTGCTGCAGAACGTGGCGCTGCCGCTGGAGCTGCTCGGAGTGCGCGATCCGCAGCGGCGCCAGCGCGCACTGCAGCTGCTCGAGGCCTGCGGCATCGGCGCGCAGGCCGAGCGTTATGCGCGCGAGCTGTCAGGCGGGGAACTGCAGCGGGTCGCGATCGCCCGAGCGCTGGTGCACCGACCGCGACTGGTGCTGGCCGATGAGCCGACCGGCAATCTCGATGCCCGCAGCGCGCACCAGATCCTGCGGCTGCTGCGCGAGCAACTGCATGCCAGCGCCGCGAGCGCGATCCTGATCACGCATTCGGCTGCCGCAGCCAGCAGCGCCGACCGCATCCTGCAGCTGTCAGGCGGCCAGCTGTGCGCCGCGGCACAGCCGGCTGCGATGCCGGCCATGCCATGACGCCTGTATGGCGCGCCCTGGCCCGCTCGCAGCTGCGCGCGCATCCATTGCAGCTGCTGGCGGCCGCGGCGGCGATCGCGCTTGGCGTGGCGCTCGGCAGCGCGGTGTTTCTGGTCAACGCTGCGGCGCTGGACGAATTCGACCACGCCACGCGCCGGCTGGTGGGCAGCGCCGACATCATCATTCGGGGGCCGCCGGAAGGATTTGACCAGCAGTTGTTCGTGCGCCTGGCACAGCTGCCCTCGGTCAGCGCCGCCAGCCCGGTGCTGGAACTGCAGGTCACGCTGCCCGGCCAGCAGCCACCGCTGCAGGTGCTCGGATTGGATCCGTTTCGCGCCGCCGCGCTGCAGCCCGCGCTGCTGGGTGAGATCGGCGCCGATGTCACCGGGCTGTTCGCGCGCGACAGCATCATCCTCAGTCGCGCTGCCGCGCAGCAGCTGCAACTGCAGCGCGGCGATGCGCTGCCGATCCTCGTGGGCGGAACGCGCCGCTCGCTGCAGGTGATCGGCGTGCTGTCGGACGCCATCTATCCCGAGCCACTCGGCATCATGGATATCGCCACCGCACAGTGGAGCCTGGGGCGCATCGGCAGCCTCAATCGGATTGATCTGCGGCTGCGCCCCGGGGCGCAGCTGAATGCGCGCGCCGCGCTGGCGGCGCTGCTGCCGCCGGGCGTGGTGGCGGTGACGCCGGGGATCGAGCGCGGCCGCGCTGCCAGCGCCACCCGTGCCTATCGCGTCAACCTCAACGCACTGGCGCTGGTAGCGCTGCTGACCGGAGCGTTCGTGGTGTTCTCAACCCAGTCGCTTGCGGTGCTGCGCCAGCGTACCAGCCTGGGGCTGCTGCGCGCCCTGGGTGTGACGCGCCTGCAGTTGCAATGTGCATTGCTTGGCCAGGGCGCTGCCATCGGCGCTGCCGGCTCGATACTCGGTGCATTGCTAGGCGCGCTGGTGGCCGCCCTGATATTGCGGCACCTGGGCGGCGGCTTGGGCAACCGCGCGCTGACCGTCCCCGCCGCCACATTCGCACTGCGCCCGCTGCAGCTGGCAGCCTTCGCGATCATCGGCACCGCGGTGGCCTGCCTCGGTGCCTGGATACCGGCCCACGAGGCGGCGCGGCGCGCCCCGGCGCTGGCGATGAAGGCCGGCGACGCCGAGCCGTCGCTGATACGCCTGCCTACGAGACTGCCGGGGCTGCTGCTGATCGGGCTCGGGACGCTGCTGGCCTGGCTGCCGCCGATCGGCGGGCTGCCGGTGGCGGGCTATGGGGCGATTGCGGCGCTGCTGGCAGGCGCGGTGTTGCTGCTTCCGACGCTGGTGCACCGTCTGGCCGCCACCAGCGCGCGCAGCGGCCAGGCGACGCTCGATATCGCGATCGCGCAGCTACAGGGCAGCGCCTCGACCGCCACCATCAGCCTTGCAGCCATCATCGTGAGCTTCAGCCTGATGGTTGCGATGGCGATCATGGTGCATTCGTTTCGCAATTCGTTCGACCTGTGGCTGGTGAAACTGCTGCCCGCCGACCTGCAGCTGCGACTCGGCTCGGCCAGCGACACCGGTCTGTTGACGGCGCAACAGCAGCACGCGATTGCCGCACTGCCGGCAGTGGCGCGCGCGGAATTCAGGCGCGTGCGTCAGGTCTGGCTGCGGGCCGATCGCGCCCCGGTAGCGCTGATTGCGCGCGACCTGGATGCCGCACATGCCGGCGACAGCCTGCCGTTGCTGCGCAGCGCGCAGCAGCCGGCGCCGGACGGAATGCGGCCGGCCTGGATTTCCGAGGCGCTACAGGACCTGTACCACCTGCAACCCGGCGAGCGCCTGCAACTGCCCCTCGACGGGCGGCTGCAAGCGCTGTTCATCGCCGGTGTCTGGCGCGACTACGTGCGTTCCGAAGGCTCGATCGTGATTGCGCGCACGGACTATGTGGCTGCCACCGGCGATGCCGATGCCAACGAGGGCTCGCTCTGGGGCCGCCCGCAGGTGAGCGCGCCGGCGTTGGCAGCGGCGGTGCGCGCCGCGCTGCCGCTGGGCGATGCGCTCGAGCTGGTCGGCAGCGAGCAGCTGCGCCAGCGCTCGCTGGTCCTGTTCGACCGGGCATTCGCGATCACCTATGCGCTCGAGGGCATCGCCGTGGCGATCGGCCTGGTCGGTGTCGGCGTGGCCGCCGGCGCCAGCGCGCTCGCCCGGCGCGCGCAATTCGGCATGTTGCGCCACATCGGCATGCTGCGGCGGCAGATACTGGCAATGCTAGCCATCGAAGGGGTGATCATGAGCTCGCTGTCGGCCTTGTACGGATTGCTGCTGGGCGGCGCGCTCAGCGTGATCCTGGTCTATGTCATCAATCGACAGTCGTTCCGCTGGAGCATCGAGCTTGCGGTGCCCTGGCAGCAGCTCGGATTGCTGAGCGTCGCATTGATCGGCGCAGCGGCAGTGACTGCGCTGTGGAGCGGACGTGCGGCCATGAGCCAGGATGCGATCCGCGCCGTGCGCGAGGACTGGTAGTGCCAGCGAGCCGGCGGCAGCGAGCGGCAGCGCGTATCGGATGGCTTGCGCCGCTGCTGGCGTTAGTGCCCTGCGGCGGCCGCTGCGCCGCCGCCAGCGCACCGCTGTCCAATGGCGACATCGCTGCGGCTGTCGTGGAACGCGGCCCGGCGCTCGAATTTCCACGCGACTACGGCAGCCATGCGCAGTTTGGCATCGAGTGGTGGTACGTGACCGGGTGGCTGGAGACCGGCGCACACGAGCGGCTGGGCTTCCAGATCACTTTCTTCCGCTCGCGCCAGCCGATGAACGATGATAATCCGAGCGCCTTCGCGCCGCGCCAGCTGCTGATTGCGCACTGCGCGATCAGCGATCCTGGCCGCGGCCGGCCGTGGCAGGATCAGCGCATCCGGCGCGCCGGACTGGGGCTTGCCGAAGCCCAGGCAGGGGACACCAGCGTGTGGATCGATGACTGGAAGCTTGAGCGCCACGACGCCAGCTACCAGGCGGATCTTGCAGCCGAGGATTTCGCACTGCACCTGCAGTTCCAGGTAACGCAGCCGCTGCTGCTCAACGGCGTCGCGGGCTACTCGCAGAAGGGCCCGGCGCCGCGCTCGGCCAGTTTTTACTACAGCCAGCCACACCTGCGGGTGAGCGGCAGCATCACGCGCGCCGCGCAGCGCGATGTCGTGGTCGGGGAGGCATGGCTCGATCATGAATGGTCGAGTCAGTACCTGGATGCGGCAGCGGACGGCTGGGACTGGGTCGGACTCAATCTGGACGATGGCGGCGCCCTGATGGCGTTTCGGATTCGCGATCACCACGGACAATCGTATTGGGCCGGCGGCACGTTGCGCGATGCGCGCGGACAGGTGCAGACGTTTGGCCCCGATGAGGTGACTTTCCGGCCGGGGCGCCACTGGCGCTCGCCGCGCACCGGCGTCAGCTATCCGGTAGCCTGGCAGCTGCGGGTCGGGACGCGCCAGTTTGAGGTCGAGCCGCTGCTCGATGACCAGGAAGAGGATATGCGACTGTCGAGCGGCACGCTCTACTGGGAGGGTGCGGTAAATGTGCGGCAACAGTCGCATCGCGTCGGAGCGGGTTATCTGGAGCTCACCGGCTACCAGCACCCGCTATCGCTGCATTAGCCGGGGAGCAGTGCATCATGCTCGATGACCTGTCTGCACTGGAAGTCGCCGGCCGCCTGGGCCTCGCGATCGCGATGGCGGTGTTCATGGGTCTGGCATTCGAAGGCGTCTACAAGCGCCAACAGCACGGCAACCCGGGTGGCATCCGCACCTTTCCGATGCTGGCGGCGCTCGGCGCCATACTGTTCCTGCTCGATGCCAAGTCACTGCTGCCGTTCATCACCGGAATTGCCGCGGTAGCGATCTGGCTGTATGCGCACATCCAGCGCTCGACCGGCGATGACAGTGACAATGACCGAAAGAGCCTGATGATTCCGACCGCGAATCTGCTCGCCTACACGCTTGGCCCGCTGGCATTGCGGCAGCCGCCATGGATTACGGTCGCCGCGGCGGTTAGCGCGGTACTGCTGCTGGAAGGCCGCGAGCGGCTGCACCATCTGGTCCTGCAGGTCGCGCCCGACGAAGTGTTCACGCTCGGCAAGTTCCTGATCCTGGTCGGCATCGTGCTGCCGCTGGTACCCAATCACCCGATCGTCGCCTGGACACCGATAACGCCGTTCCAGATATGGCTGGCCCTGGTCGCCATCTCGACGCTGTCGTACGCCAGCTACCTGCTGCAGCGTTACCTGCCGAGCAGATCCGGTGCGCTGCTGCCGGCGATACTCGGCGGAGTGTATTCCTCGACCGCGACCACCGTGACCTTGGCGCGGCGGCAACGACAGGCGGGCGCGGTGCAGACCGACATTGCGGTGGGCATCATCGTTGCCAGTGCCATGATGTACCTGCGCGTCGATGTCGTGGTGGCGATATTCAATCCGAGCCTGGCGCGGGTGCTGCTGGCGCCGTTGCTGGTACTGTTCGCGCTCGCAGTATTGGTCGCGTCCTGGCAGTGGCGCCATCGCCAGCGCTCGACGGCGGCCCCGGTAGCCATGGCGCAGCTCACGGCCAACAATCCGTTGCAGCTCGGCACGGCGCTGACTTTCGCGCTGCTGTTCGTGGTCGTGGCGCTGGCCTCGGCCTGGGTGAGCGCGAATTTCGGTCGCAGTGGCGTCTATGGGCTGGCGGCGATCACCGGCACCACCGATATCAACCCATTTGTGCTCACTCTGGCCCAGGGCGGCGTCAGCGTCATGCCGCTGCCGGCGCTCGCCACTGCCATTCTTATCGCGGTGGCATCCAACAACATGCTGAACGCGGCCTATGCGCTGCTGTTTGGCGGCGTACGCGCGTGCCTGCGCCCCGCGCTGGTGCTGTTCGGTCTGGGCGCGGCCGGACTGGCGATCGCGCTGCTGTACCTGCGGCCGCCAGGATAGCTAGCGTGCCGATCACTGCAGCGCTGGCACCAGTTCGCGCAGCGCCGAACCCACGCTGATATAGCCCGAGTTGCGCAGGTCATCCTGGGTGACGATCTGCATCGGCGAGGCGGTCTGCGGCCGGCCGGTGTGCGGATCCACCGGCACCGCTACCAGCGAGCCGGTGACATGCACCAGCTGCGGCGCGGCCGGGGCCGCGGATGGTGCGCGTGGAGAGGGACTGGCGCATGCCGCCAGTGCTGACGATAGCAGCGCGGCTGCCACCCATCGATTCGCTGCTGCCATGCGCGCCTCCTGCAAGCCCAGTTGGTTCTATTGTACGGCGCCGGTGGGCAACAAAGAACAGCCCCGGGCCACCATTTGATTTTCCGCTGCTTTGCGGCACGATGCAGGCATTCGAGGGAGTGGGCCATGAATGTGACCGGCGGTTGTCTGTGTGGAGCAGTGCGCTACGAAATTGCCGCCGAGCCGGTCACCAGCCGCGTCTGCTGGTGTCGCGTGTGCCAGCGCATCGGGGCCGGCAGCGGCACTGTGAATGTCTGCTTTCCCAGCGCCGCGACCAGGATCGAGGGCGAGCTGGCCGATTTCGTCAGTGTGGCCGACAGCGGCAACACGATGCATCGACGCTTCTGTCCGCGCTGCGGAGTGCACCTGTTCAGCGAGGCGGAGGTGCGGCCGCATCTGATCTTCGTGCGCGCCGGCACCCTGGATGATCCGCTGATTGGTAAACCGCTGGCCAGCATCTGGCTGTCGCAGGCGCCGAGCTGGGCCTGCATCGATCCGCAGCTGCCGCGCTTCGATCACCAGCCCCCGCCCGTCGGCTGAGCGACCGATCGCTAACCGAACTTGGGCAGCCGGCGGCGCAGCAATTCAGTGCGCTTGTGTACGCTCGCGCACAGAAGTCCTCGCAGGCCGCCGGTATCCTAGCAGCGGTGCCAGGCCGTCACCTTGAGAACCCGCGGGCATTGCGATGACCTCTCTCGGGCACATTATCTACTGCAGCGCTGCCAGCGCCGAGTTCGATGAGGCCAGCATCGGCTCGATCCTCGAGCAATCGCGCGCCAATAATGGCGCACGCGGCATCACCGGCATGCTCCTCTATGTACAGCGCTGCTTCTTTCAGGTGCTCGAAGGCGACCCGGCGGTCACTAACGCCGTCTATGACAGGATCCAGCTCGATGCGCGTCACCACCGCATCACCCGAATCATCGCCGAACCCATCGTGCAGCGCAGCTTCGGTGAATGGACCATGGGTTACTCGACGATGGCGGCAGCGCAAGCCGGCAGGCTGCTTGGGGAAAACGACTTCTTCGACTCTGCGGCCTGTGTGGCACAGATGAACGAAGGCCGCGCCAAGAAACTGCTGTCCGCATTTCGGCACGGGCGCTGGCACTCGGAGGCCACTGGCGTGCACCGTAACATCAGTGCCGACTGAAGAGCACGACCGTCGCCGACCTCAATTTCAGCTTTGCGTTCCAGCCGATCGTCGACATCACCAGCTGCAAGGTGTTCGCTTACGAGGCGCTGGTGCGCGGCCGCGCCAACGAGCCGGCGAGCGCCGTATTTGCCTCCTTAGATCCGTCGCAACTCTACCAGTTCGATCGTTGGGCGCGAACGCGCGCCATAGCACTGGCGGCGGCGCTCGGCGTCGAGGCCAGCCTGTCGCTCAACTTCCTGCCCAAGTCGCTCGATGCGCTGCCGGACGCGGTGAGTTCGACCATCGATGCCGCGCGCGCCGCATCGATTTCGTTGCAGCGGATCATACTCGAGGTCACGGAAAACGAGATCATCCACGACCCGGGACGGTTCGCCAGCGTGATGAACGTTTACCGCGCCCAGGGCGTGCGAGTCGCGATCGATGATTTCGGCGCCGGTTATTCCGGACTCAACCTGCTGGCTGAGTTTCAGCCCGACATCGTGAAGCTGGACATCCAGCTGGTGCGCAGTATCGACAGCAACGGCCCACGCCAGGCCATCGTGCGGGCACTGGTGCAGGCCTGCGATGATCTCGGGATTGACGTGCTGGCCGAGGGTGTGGAGACACAGGCCGAACAGCGCTGGTTCCGGCGCGTCGGCGTCAGGCTGTTCCAGGGATACCTGTACGGGCGTCCGGCTTTTGAAGCCTTGCCGCTACCGTTGTATCCCGCCGCCGTTGACGCGCTGGCCGCACGTTAGCTCAGGCCTGCCCGCCTGGCGCGCTATCCGGGCGGCTCACGGGTGCGGCTCGTCGACGCTGATATGCAGGTCCTGGGCACGGCCTTTCCAATGCCCGCCGCGACCAAGGCGGTACTGGAGCGCGGAGCGGATGGTGGCCGCGGCATAGAACAGCGCGACCGCCGGCAGGCACAGGCTCCAGAGCGGCGAGCGACGATAGAAACGCAGCATCGGCGTATACGCGATTGCCATCAGTATCCAGGCCGCGGCGCCCAGAGCCATCGGCACCGGCTTGGCCGACAGCAGCAGCAGCGGCGGCAGCACATAGGTCAGCAACAGCCCGGCCATCGTCATCCCCAGCAGCAGGTAGGAATGGCGCAATTGGTTGAAGGCAGTGCGCGAAATCATGCGGCCGATGTCCGCGAATGAGCCGTAGCGGCGCGTGCTGCGTGCGCGCAGCGTCAGGCCGAGCCAGATCGAGCCGCCGCCGCCCTTGATCGCGCGTGCCAGGGCGCAGTCGTCGATGATCTGGGCGCGAATGACCCGCAATCCGCCGATGCGCTGCAGGGCGCCGGGACGAACCAGCATACAGCCACCGGCAGCCCCTGCGGTCCGCCAACGAGCCGATGCAATCCAGGCCGGCGGATACAGCTTGAAGAAGAAGAATACAAATGCCGGTATCAGGGCTCTCTCCGCCAGGCAATCGGTCGGCAGCCGCACCATGCATGAGACCATATCGCGCCGTTGCGCTTCGGCATTGGTGACCAGCGCGGCCACATTGTCCGGATCGTGGTGAATGTCGGCATCTGTGAACAGCAGGTAGTCCGGATTCCGGGGCAACGCCGCCGCCACACCCTGCGACATGGCCCACACCTTGCCGCTCCATCCGGGCGGCGGCGGGGCGGCGCTGATCACGCTGAGCTGGCGCGCGTACCCGAGGCCGGCCGCCGCCGCCAGCGCAGCCGCTGCCGTGCCGTCGGTACTGCCGTCGTCGATCACCACCACATGGATGGCGCCGGCGTAGTCCTGCTGCAGCAACGATCGGATTGCATCGCCGATGACGGCGGCCTCGTCGCGCGCCGGCACGACCGCGACCACGGTTTTCGCAAGCCCGGTGTTCGCCGCCAGCGGCGCCAAGCTGCGCGCCACGCGCCAGTAGCCGCCGCGCGCCGTCAGCAGGTAGACCCAGATCAGCAACGGCAGGGCAGCGAGCAGATAGATGGTCACAGTGGACTATGGAGATGACGCCAGTTCCAGTTCCCGCAGCCGCGGCCCTTCCAGACGGCCGATGCGCACCGAGGCGTCGTACAGCACCGCGCCAAACGCGACCAATGCGAGCAGGATCGCGACCGACCCTATCAGGTGGCGCGATTCGAACCTGCGTATCGAACGTGCGAACCCGATCAGCGCCAGCACCGCGGCCACCACGATGATCGCGTCGATACTCGCCCGTTGCCAGTAGCTGCCGCCCAGATGCAGCCACATGCCGAACTCATCGAAGGTCAGCGCCATCGCGAAGCCGTACACCAACGCCGCGATGCGCAGCGCCCGGCCGACGGGAGCACCGAACAGCAGATAGGCGCCGAGCGCGGCCAGCAGAAAGATGCCGTAGTTCAGATGATGCACGTGGGTGCCGCGCATGAAGAGGTACAGGTTCGGCATGCGTTGCGCCATGATCAGCAGCACCACGGTACGCGAGGCGATGAAGGTGAGAATGAATCCGAACAGTGCGCGGCGCGCGAGCTGGTCTGATCCGGGATGCGCGGTTTCTGCCACGGTGCGGCCCTGTTCGATGTGGCGGCTAGAATGCACGGCACCGCGCCCTGGCACCACCACGGCACCGCGGCCTTAATTTATTTGACAGCAGGTATATGCTGTAAGCTAATGATTGTTATTTGTTTATTTAGCTGGCTATGAATCCAATCGACGACCATCCGGCAGCTCCCGATGCGGCACAGATTGCCGCATTGACGCTCGAGCATTACAACCGGCGCGCCTGCGAGTTTCGCGACGGCACCCGCGATCACGACGTCAGCCAGAATATCGGCGCACTGCTGCGCCACATTGAGGCCGCGCCGCCGTACCGGATTCTCGATTTCGGATGCGGCCCGGGGCGCGACCTGCGCAGCTTCACCGCACTCGGGCATGTGGCGGTCGGACTGGACGGTGCGACGCAGTTGGTCGCCATGGCGCGGGCCGACAGCGGCTGCGAGGTGTGGCAGCAGGACTTTCTACGGCTCGAGCTGCCGGAGGCGCATTTTGACGGCGTGTTCGCCAACGCCTCATTGTTTCATGTACCGAGCGCCGACCTGGCGCGCGTGCTCGGACAGTTGCGCGCGACGCTCAGGCCCGGCGGCGTACTGTTCAGCTCCAATCCGCGTGGCAACAATGAGGAGGGCTGGAATCGCGGACGCTACGGCGCCTACCATGATTGGCCAGCCTGGTGTCGTCACCTGGGCGCGGCCGGATTCCTGGAACTGGAGCACTACTACCGCCCGACGGGATTGCCGATCGAGCAACAGCCCTGGCTGGCGAGCGTCTGGCGCAAGCCGCGATGAAGCCGGTATGAGTGCATAGTTGCGGCCGATCGCGATCGCATTCGTCTGCGCGCCGCTGCTGGCCGGCCTGGGGCTCGCAGCGCACGCCCAGGGTGGTCCACCGCTGGTCACCGATGACCCCGATACCCCGGGGGACGGCCACTGGGAGAACAATCTGGCGACCATCGCAACGCGCAGCGGCGGACGCTGGAGCCTTGCGGCGCCGGATGCCGACCTCAATTACGGTTGGGGTCCGGATATCCAATTGAATGCCGATATTCCACTGGCCGTGGCACAGGGTGCCGGCGGCGGCTGGAATGTGGGGCTGGGGTCCGTCGGGCTGGCGGTCAAATGGCGCTTGCTGGAGGCGCCGGATCAAAGCTACGCACTGTCCACCTATCCGCGCTACTCCTCGGCCTGGGTGGCGTCGTCCAGCCAGCGCGGACTTGCCGCCGCCGGTCACACGATCTTCCTGCCGGTCGAGGCGGCGGCGAAACTTGGCGCTATCGGACTGGATGCAGAGATCGGGCGCGACTTCGTTTCCGGCGGAGCCAGTGACTGGCAACTCGGCGGCGTCATCGCACACGACTGCAGCGCCGCGCTGCAGTGCCTGTTCGAAGTCCACGAAACGCTCAGCGGCCATGTTGCGCAGACGCTGCTCAATCTCGGCGCGCATTGGCAGCTGAGCCCGTCGCTGGCGCTGATCGGGGCCGCCGGGCGCGAATTCGGCCCCGCGGCGCCCAACCAGCAGCTCGCGCTGCTGTACCTGGGAATCCAGATCGTGCGCTGAGGCGGGCTGACCGCACCGGTTCAGCGCGCCGTTCGAATTTGCACAGGTCCGGGAGGGCAGCTGCTACGCACCCCGTGACCGCACGATCTGACTGCTAGCGCGCGGTCCAGACAAATGCGCACCTCGGTAAGCTGCCCTCGACCGCAGACCACAGTGAGACTGTCTTCAGTCAACGTCGGGTTGGCCGCCCGGAAAACGGACGCGATCTGCTCGCCACTCATCAGCAACGTCGTGAGCGGGGCTTCAAAGGATGCGGGGATCCGCACCACCGCCGTGGCACGGTCCGCGGTATGAAAATAGGTCATCGCATCCAAGCCGCTGCAGGTGCCGTGCTCGGCCCATTCGTGTTGCACGAGTTTGGTGCTGGGGTACAACGTCTCGGCGAATGCCTCGGCGTCCGCTGGCAATGGGCGGTCGGCGCAGTTGCGGGGGTAACCGCCGGAATCGTATTGCGGCCATAATCCATGGAGCACAAAGCCGTAACCCTTGCTGGCGCATTGCGCTCGATCGTACGGGTGTGTCAGGCAATACGTCGGCGACCAGGACAGCGAGAGCAGGTAGTAGTCGAAGCGCCCGGATTCCGGATCCTGCGCAGCGAGCTGATGATGACGTGCGAATGCCACGGAGGACGCCAGGCAGAACATAACCAGAGCACAAAGTCGCATGTCAGAATCCGAATTAGCCGACGTGCTGTCAGGCCATTGAGTCCAGGAGTTCAAGCGAGCGCGGATCCGGCTCGCCGGCGTAGTATTTCTGCAGCGCCACGCGGTACATCGACTCCTCCGGTGCGGCTTCCATAAATAGAGTCATGCAGGAGCGGAATTTCACATCATCCGGGTAGCCAAAGATCTGCTCGGTGCTACGGCGCTCGATGTTCAGCACCAGCTGCGTACAATGTCTAAGGCGAGCTCCGAGCTCGGGATGCTGGTGGTATGCCCTCGCCTCTTCCAGGGATCCAATGCCGTAGCGCTGTGCCATGCTACTGGAGCCCAGACCCCGGATTTGCGGAAACACGAACCACATCCAGTGGCCCGTCTTATGACCCGCGCGTAGCTCATTCAGAGCCTGTGCAATCACCGGTTCCTGGGCCGAGATGAACCTATTCAGGTCGAAAGAATCAGGGCTCATACACTGCCGATCCACTCGGTCAATGAATCCAGCATCTCGCTGCGCACCTCGTCATCGGTCCGGCCGCTTCGTACCAGGACATGAAATGAATGATCCGCGTCCGCCAGCACGCGCTCTGTCGCAAGGCTGCCGAGTCGTTCGATCAGACGCCGTATCAGCGTCAGGTCGGCCAACGCATCGCGTGTGCCCTGGAGAAACAGCATCGGAATCCTGACCTGCGACAGATGGGCGGCGCGGTCATCGGACGGTCGATTGGGTGCATGCAGTGGAAAGCCCAGGAATACCAGGCCACGAACTCCGGCCAGCGCAGATTCCGCCTGTGCCTGCGAGGTCATGCGACCGCCGAAGGATTTGCCTCCTGCAACCAGCACAAGCTTTGGCGCAAGCTTGCCCGCTGCCAGCACGGCCGCTCGTACCGTCGCGTGGCATAGCGCCGGCGAATCCGGCCGAGCGCCTCCACGTTCCATGTACGGAAATTGATAACGCAGCGTGGCAATGCCCCGCACTGCAAGATCGTGCGCGACCGCGGCCATGAACGGGTGTGTCATCCCGGCCCCTGCGCCATGCGCAAGCACCAGGCAGGCCCGGGCGCCGCGCGGTCGCTGCAGCAATCCTGAAACACGGGTGGTCGCATTGACCGGGATGCTCAGCGGCTCGGGGGTAGCCTCGAGCTTTGGCCGTGCGTTCATGGCTTCATTTCGCACCACTTGCACCGCATCGAGCCTCAGGGACGAACCGTGCGTATTGGCCAGCGTACTATGTTGCGTGACGCTGACGCTTGCAACCTGCGTCATCGCCAGCAGCGCCGCTGTCAGCCGCCGCCGCTGTGGCTCGAGCCGCGGGTAAACCCGGCGCCAGACTTGAGGCTTACGGTGCGGCGTTCGATGCGGCCCAACCGCAGGTGACCGCGCCAGTGCGGCGCACGCCAGTAGACGACATCCTGCCGGCGCACCAGATGCCCGCGCACGTGATGGCGGCGGGGAGCGAGCCGCGCGGCGTCACCATTGCCCGCATCGGCCAAGGCGCTATCGGAAAACACCGGCGCGCCGAGTTCCACGTGCGACAGCAGCTCCGGCTTGGCGCTGCGGCGACGCTTCAGGTTCAGACGCGTGAGGTCGCACGGCTTTTGCGGCAAGCCGCCGCGCGCAGCCTGCAGCAGAAATAACGCCAGCAGCACCGGCAGTGCATGTACCACCGTCGCCAGCGATAGCCGCACCACCAGCTCGCGCGAGTGCTCGCTCTGCGCCTGCTGGCTGTAATAACGCAGCCAGCAGTCATCGAAACGGTACCTGACGCAGCGCAGGACGTCGTCCAGGCCGTGATCATAGCCATCAGAGATGCCGATAAACTCGCCGTCGAGCAGCGCTGCGGCTCGGTTCGATGGCGGCTGCGGGTGATCGAAATCGAAGTGGGTCTGCAGCGGCGCTGCCAGCGGATCATCAGGCCGGCTGCTGTTGGTCCAGAACGTACGCATCAGGCCGCTGCGCCCGTCAGCACCCGCCTCGATCAACGCGCCTGTGCGCAGCACCTGGCCGCCGAAGGTCGGACCGCGACACTCCGGCCGCGCCCGCAGCAGCTCGTCGCGCAGCGGCTCATGGCTCCATTCAATCCACAGTCGATTGCATGGCACATGCAGCAGATCGAGGCAGTCGGCAAGCTGGTCGCCCTCTGAGTAGGCCAGCGCGGTACACATGCGGGTCAGCTCATCGGACAGCAGGTAACGCAGCGGGCAGCTGCGAAGCTGCGGTGCGAAGTCACAGGCGCTCGTCAGCCGCCACAGCACACCGCTGTCCTGGCGCACAATCAATGGTGCACCGCCGTGCGCGATACGATCGAGGAGCTTCATGCCTGTCCCGACGCCTGCCGAATTCAGGCGAAGGTAGGCAGCGCGTGCCAGCGCCACAACGCAGCCAGCGCCAGCGGCGCCAGCCGCAGCACCGGCAGCGATTAGTGGGCGCGAGCGGGATCGGGTCTGGTCAGGCGGGCCACGCGCCGGCGAAGAACGGCGACATGCGGGCGCGAAAGCGGCGGCTCATCGTCAGGCGCGTGCCGCGCTTGAGCACCACCTCATAGTCGCCGTGGAACAACGGTTGCAGCTCGACGATCTGCTCGACATTGACGATCGTGGAGCGATGGATGCGCACGAATTGGCTGGCATCGAGCCGCGCCTCGATCTCCTGCAGCGGTTCGCGCAGCACGTGGCAGTTGCCCTGCGCAAATACCTTGACGCATTTGCCGGCCGCCTGGACGAATTCGATGATATGAATGGGCAGGAACAGTACCCGGCCCTTCTCGGAGATCAGCAGCCGCCCGGGAAAGCGCCCGCCGCGCGTGGCGGCCGCCCCCGGGGCAGCCGCAGCCAGCGCCGGCTCACGCTCGAGACTCGCGCGCGCCTGCTGGATGACGCTCTTGGCGCGGC
>Ga0181537_10000276_pt1 | contig 47760 bp, 46 predicted proteins | sample PEATcosm2014_Bin_39_FD_119765 | JGI IMG/M metagenome (GOLD analysis project Ga0181537, IMG submission 119765) | Peatland microbial communities from MTU Mesocosm Facility, Houghton, MI, USA - PEATcosm2014_Bin23_10_metaG | ecosystem: Environmental > Terrestrial > Soil > Wetlands > Peat | place...
CGCGCGTTGACGCGGACCGACTGGCTGGGCGGCTTGGGCATCGGTGCCTGCCTATGCCTGGGACAATGGTTGCAGCAGACCGCGCTCACCTCGACGACCGCGACGAACGCCGGCTTCCTGACCGCAATCTACATGGTCGTGGTTCCCTTCGTCGCCTGGGTCGTGACGCGGCGCGCGCCCCGGCCGTTCGTTTTGGTGGCCTGTGGCATTGCGATGGTCGGTGCCTGGCTGCTGGAAGGAGGCGCGCTCAGCGGTTGGTCTCGCGGCGACGGTCTTGTCCTCGCCAGCGATTTCATCTGGGCCCTGCACATCGCGCTGATCGCGCACTTCCAGCGCTTCACGTCCCGCCCGATGCTGCTGTCCTGCGTCCAATGCGGGTTGACGGGAATTGTTTCCATGCCGGCGGCCCTTCTTTGGCAACCTGCCACTGCGGACGCATTTGTGGCTTGCCTGCCGGCGCTGATCTACGCGGCCGTCGTTTCCAGCGGCATAGCGTTCACGCTGCAGATCGTCGCGCAGCGCCATACGCCTCCGGCCGAAGCGGCGCTCATCATGTCGCTGGAGAGCGTTTTCGCAGCGATCGCGGGCGCAATCGTGCTGGGCGAGATGCTGTCCTGGATTGCGATGGTCGGTGCAGCACTGATCCTGGCAAGCGTTGCGCTGATCGAAACCGGGCCCATGCTGGCGAACCTGCTGGGACGGCTGCGTGTGGGACGTGACCGCAAGCCCGCTTGAGCGCCTGAGCTTGCGTACGGGATCCTGATTCAATCGGGATGGATTGCCGGGATGGTGTGCGCGTTCAATCGCGCGTTTTGTACCCGCACTTCGGCAAGATCGGCAAGGTGTTCGCGCAGTTGCTGTGCGCTGACCTCTTCGAGTGAACCATTGCTCTGCCAGCGCATGGCCCGCTCCGTGACGATCGCGTCCATCGGGACGTCGTGCGGCTGGGGAAACGTCGATTCGATCTGCGAAAGCTCGAAGCCCACGCCGACCGCCAAGGGGCACGGCTCCAAAGCCGCGAGCGTCCGGTCGAAATAACCGCCCCCATAGCCGAGGCGATCGCCGGCGCGCCCGAATCCGACGAGCGGAACCAGGAGCAGGTCGGGATGAACCTGTTCGGTATCGGCGGGATAGGCAATGCCCAAGGTCCCGATTCTCATGGCCACGCCCGGCTTCCACAGGCGAAAGATCAAGGGCTCGGCTCGATGCTTGACCACCGGCAGCGCGCAACGCATGCCACGGTCCCGCGCCAGGCGCAAGAAGGGACGTGCGTCATATTCACCCTTGTAGGGCCAGCAATAGCCGATGGTCATGCCCTCGCGCAGGGGCAGTCCACGCAGCAGCAAGAGGCTGATCGCGAGGCTCCATTCACGCCGCTGCTCGGCGCTTGCCGCGAGCCTGCGCGCGATCAGTTCCTCGCGCATCACCTTGCGCCAATGCGCCAGGTCGGGAGGTACCGCTGCCGCTTTTCGTTCGGCCATTGTCAGAACAAGCCCTTGATACGTCCATCATCGTCGATGTCGATGGCATGCGCCGCGGGGAACTTGGGCAGTCCCGGCATCGTCATGACGTCGCCGCAGATCATGACGACAAATTCGGCGCCGGCGGCCAGGCGCACCTCGCGGATATCGACCACGTGGTCACACGGCGCGCCGCGCAATTTCGGGTCGGTCGAAAACGAATACTGCGTCTTTGCCACGCACACCGGATAGTGGCCGTAGCCATCGAGCTGCAGGCGCTCGATCTGGCCGCGGATCCTCGAATCCGCACGGATATCGACGGCTCCATACACGCGCGTCGCAATCGCCTTCATCTTGTCCCAGAGGTTCGCGCTGTCTTCATAGACGTAGCGCATCCGGCTGGGTTGCTCGCACAGGCGCACCACCTCGCGTGCCAGTTCCTCCGCACCTTCTCCCCCCTGCGACCAATGGCGTGCCACGATCGCCCGGGCCCCACGCGCCGCCACGCGCGAAACCAGCAAATCGATCTCGGCAGGCGTGTCGTGCGTGCGGTGGTTCACCGCCACGACACATGGCAGGCCATAGCGCTCGCGCACATTGTCGATATGGCGCTCGAGGTTGACGATGCCCCGTTCCAGCGCAACCAGGTCCTCGCTTCCGACGTCGGCCACTTCCATTCCGCCGTGATATTTCAAGGCGCGCGCAGTCGCAACGACCACCACGGCCGCCGGCTGCAGATTGGCTTTGCGACATTTGATGTCGATGAATTTCTCGGCGCCCAGGTCGGCGCCAAAGCCGGCTTCCGTGACGACGTAGTCGGCGAGTTTCAATGCCGCACGCGTCGCCAGGACCGAATTGCAGCCATGTGCAATGTTGGCGAAGGGTCCGCCATGGATGAATGCCGGTGTGTGTTCGAGGGTCTGCACGAGGTTGGGCGCCAGCGCGTCGCGCAGCAAGGCCGCCATCGCTCCGTGGGCGCGCAGGTCTCGTGCCCGAACCGGTTTGCCGTGCGCGGTGGATCCGATGATGATGTTGCCGATCCTTTCCTTCAGGTCGGCCAGGCTGGTTGCCAGGCAGAAGATCGCCATGATCTCCGAGGCAACGACGATGTCGAAGCCGTCCTGCCGCGGATACCCGTTGGCCGGTCCGCCCAGGGCGACCGTGATCTGGCGCAACGCCCGGTCGTTCATGTCGACAACGCGTCTCCAGGTGACGCGGCGCACGTCCAGACCCAGTTCGTTGCCGTGATGGATATGGTTGTCGATCAGGGCCGAAAGCAGGTTGTGTGCGAGTGCAATCGCCGAGAAGTCGCCGGTGAAGTGGAGGTTGATGTCCTCCATCGGTACGACCTGGGCGTAGCCGCCTCCCGCGGCGCCGCCTTTCAGGCCAAATACCGGTCCCATCGACGGCTCGCGCAGGCAGATCATGGCCCGCTTATCGCCACCGACCCGATTCAGTGCATCTCCCAAGCCGACCGTGGTCGTCGTTTTGCCTTCGCCGGCCGGCGTCGGCGAAATTGCGGTCACCAGTACCAGCTTGCCGTCCGGCCGTGCTTCGAGCGACTTCAGGTAGTCCAGCCGGATTTTTGCCTTGTAGTGACCGTACGGCACGAGGTGTTCGGAATCGATACCCAACTGATCCCGGGCCAGGTCCTCAATTCGTTTCAACGGAGCTCTTTGTGCGATTTCGATATCGCTGAGCATTGACCTTCCCCTTGCTCTTGTTTTGTTGTTTGTGTTTTACTTTAAATATTTAACATTAACTATTTCACATGAATTTATAATTGTAAAATATTGAATAATTTCACGAAATTGTCTGAAGTTACATTGTGAATATGCTCGACTGATTGACCACGCACTTCGGCCACCGTAGCCGCCACGTGTGCAACGTAAGCCGGTTCGTTGGTCTTTCCCCGGAACGGAACCGGCGCCAAATACGGCGAATCGGTCTCCACGAGGATGCAATCGTCCGGCACTTCACGCACAACATCGCGCAGGCTCTGCGCGTTCTTGAAGGTCACGATGCCCGAGAAGGAGATGAGAAAACCGAGGTCCATGCTGGCGCGCGCGACGCCGGCGTCCTCGGTGAAGCAGTGCATGACCCCTCCTACTTCCTGCGCCTTCTCTTCGCGCATGATCTTCAAGGTGTCTTCCGCGCTCGCGCGCGTATGGATCACGAGGGGCTTGCCCGTTTCCCGTGCCGCGCGGATATGCCGGCGGAAGCGTTCGCGCTGCCATTCCAACGGCTCTTTGAGGCGGAAATAATCCAATCCCGTTTCGCCAATCGCCACGACCTTGTCGCGGCGGGCGTGCGCGATCAACTCCTCGAGGCTCGGCTCACCCTCATCGACGTTGTCCGGATGAATTCCGACTGTTGCGAAAATGCCTTCGCGCTCCTGTGCAAATTCAACGACGGCGTTCAGGTCGTCCATGGAGGTAGAGATATTGAGCGCCATGCCGACGCCTGCCGCGCGCATGCGCGCGAGCACGCCGTCTGCGTCCGAAAGCAGCTCGGGGAAGCAAAAATGGCAGTGGGAATCGATCAACATCGCTGCGCGGCGCAAGGGCCGTGAAGTTCCGAGGCGTCCAGGGCCGCCCCCGGGACCGTGCGGTAGGTATCTAGGTTCTAGATCGTATGGGTCGGACGCGCGGAACGCAATGCCGCGCCCAACGCTTCCTCGATCTTGCGACGCGCGACCACGCCCGATTCGTCCGAGGGGAAGTGCACGCCGATGCCGGGCGTTTTCGATGCGCCGCCGCCGCTGGGGCTGATCCACACGACCTTGCCGGCGACGGGAATGCGTGTCGGGTCGTCAAGCAGGGTGAGGATCAGGTAAACCTCGTCGCCGATGTTGTACGGGCGATTGGTCGGAACAAAGATTCCGCCGTTGCGCAGGTAGGGCATGAAGGCCGCATACAGGGCCGCCTTTTCCTTGATCGAAAGCGACAGGACGGCCGGACGCCCCGCCCCGCCGCCATTGGGCACTACGCCCAGGCCGCCGGCCGGTACCGCCAAACGCGGATCCGCTGCGTCGTTCATTCGATCCCTTACGTCCTGTCCCCTGCCGTGGCAAGAGACTCCCAGTAATCCAGCAAGGCGCCTTCGACTGCCGAGCGGGCATTGAGCGGATGCTCGCTGACGGCGGCCAGGCGCGCCAACCGCTCGAGCCAAGCCGATGCCGCCCGCAGGCTCCAGCGTTCGGCCAACAACTCGAAAGTCTTGGCGTCCTCGGGATGATATCGGAGACCCCCCCCGGTTCGAAACGAAAAATAGTCCCATCCCCAGCGCTGAAACAAAGCGACTGAAGCCCCGATCGGCACCGTTCGGGGCACCTCAACGGCGATATCGGCTGCTCGTAGGGCTGCTCCCCGGCGCAGCAGGCCCAGCAGGCTGGACCGAATGGACGCATCCAGGCCCTCGGTTTCTTCCCGGACGATCGCGACGGGAGCGCCTCCGGCGTCAACCAGCCGGTCGGGGGCGTCGTCCTCGATTCCTTGGGTCCGAAGCCATGCAAGGGCCAGGTCCCTGGCGGGAACGGGTACCCGCACCAGGGCACAGCGCGAGACCACGGTCGGCAGGCAACGATCGATTTGGTCCGCGACAAGCAGGAACAAGGTCCGCGGCGGGGGTTCTTCAAGGCTTTTCAGCAACGAATTGGCGGCGGCAACGTTCAATGCCTCGGCCGGGCCCAAAGCCACGACCCGCATGCCACCTCTATGCGTCGTTACGCTCATCAGATCGGCAAGTTCGCGCACCTGATCGATCTTGATTTCACGGCTCGGCTTCGCCTTGCCCGCGCCGGAAGGTTCGGGTTCGGCTATGTCCTCGTCCTGCATGTGCGGCGCCGGCCGACGGTGCGCCAGAGCGTCCGGCACGATGACTCGCAGATCCGGATGACTGCCGGCGGCAAACAAGAGGCAGGACGGGCAGCGACCGCAGCCTCTTTGACCATCTTCACAAAGCTCCTCGCGCGCAAGGGAAAGGGCGAGGTCCCATTTGCCCGTGCCTGCGGGACCGTGCAGCAACACGGCATGCGCGCCACGTTCGCACAAGGCACGCACCGTTTCGCGTGCCGGCGTGAGCCAGGGCATCGCGCTCAAGTCAGCCATGGCGCAAGCCTTTCCCATACCAAGGTCGAAAGCTCGCCTGGGGGACGGGTGCCGTCGACCAGCAGGAATCGCCCGGGATCGTCCTGCGCTCGCTGCAGGTACGCAGCGCGTACGGACGCGAAGAAGACCGAGGACTCCTCCTCGAAACGATCGCCGGCGCGAGCCTGCGCCAGGCGCTGCTGCGCAAGCTGCGGATCGATGTCGACCAGTACCGTCAAATCCGCCTGTACTTGTGCCGGCACCGACCATCGTGCGAGTTCATCGATGGTCTCGCGTGCCACGCCGCGCCCACCCCCTTGGTACGCGTAGCTCGCATCGAGGAAGCGATCGCAGACCACCCACTTGCCGGCCTCCAGCGCGGGCACGATGACCGCGCGCACATGCTCGGCGCGCGCGGCAAACATCAGCAAGGTCTCGGTCAGGGCGCTCATCGATTCGCGCAACAACAAGCCACGCAGGGATTCGCCCAGCGTCGTGCCACCGGGCTCGCGCGTCTGCACGTGGGCAATGCCGCGTGCAGCCAGTGCGCGCACGAGCGATTCCAGCAAGGTGCTTTTGCCCGCGCCGTCGATGCCCTCGAAAGTGATGAAGCGCGCGTTGTCCCACCTGCCGCCTGCGGGAGAGCGCGCGCTGTCCCCTCTCCCGCTTGCGGGAGAGGGGTGGGGGTGAGGGTTGTTGCTGGGCACTGGTGCGCAATTCACTGGGTTTTGGGCGCCGACCTCTGGTAACGATCCACCGCCTTGTTGTGTTCGGCCAGGGTATTGGAGAACTCTGAACTCCCATCGCCTCGCGCAACGAAATAAAGAGCCTTGCTGACTTCTGGATTGAGCGCAGCGTCGATCGCCGCCTTGCCCGGCATTGCAATGGGTGTCGGCGGCAATCCCGCGCGCGTGTACGTATTGTAGGGAGTGTCGGCTTGCAGGTCGCGCTTGTGCAGGCGTCCGGAGTATTGCTCACCCAGGCCGTAGATCACGGTGGGGTCCGTCTGCAAAGGCATGCCAAGCCGCTGGCGGTTCACGAATACGGCAGCCACCTGTCGGCGCTCCGTGCTTTGGCCGGTTTCTTTCTCGACGATCGAGGCCATGATCAGCGCCTCATAGGAACTGCGGTAGGGCAGCTCCGGCGCTCGAGCATCCCACGCATGTCCCAGCCGTTCCTTTTGCTCGAGATACGCGGCGCGAAAGACCTCCAGATCGCTGGCATCCGGGTCGAATGTGTAGGTATCCGGTGCGAACAGGCCCTCGGGATGCTCCTCCTTCGCGCCGATCGCCTGAAGGATCTGCGCGGGCGCCCATTTCGACGTGTCATGGCGCAGGTCTTCCGACGCCGCAATTGCCGCGCGCAGATCCAGGAAGGTCGAACCCTCGACAATCGTCAATTGTTCGCGCTCCACGTCGCCGCGGCGAAATTTCTCGATGAGATCCAGCAGGGTCGGTTGCCCTTCGATGTGGTAGCGCCCGGCGCGCAAGGAGCGCGTGGCATGCGTGAGGCTGGCAGCGATGACGAATTCCCATTGACGTACGGGCACGCCGGCATCTCGCAGCGAGCGAGCGATCGAGCGTGCCGATGATCCCGGGACCACGCGCACATCCACCGCGCCACCCGCCGGCGGCAGACTGCGCATCAGTTCATACGCGACCGCGCCTGCGCCTCCGAGCGCAAGCACGACAAGGAACAAGAAGATGCGAAACACGACGCCGCGGCGCCGCGATCTGCGCGAATTTCCCAACGCGAAACCGGCCTATTGGTCTTTCGCAAAATGGTTGACAACCATTTTGCGTCAATAATGAATCGAAACCTGATTTTCGCGCAAAAAGCGGCCGCCGCCGCAACGATCGCGTTTCCTATAATTGGACGGAACGCGCAATGCACGCCGCTTCCCGGCAGATCGCACCATGGACTCGGACCAGACCAAGACATCTTCCTCCACCGCCCCGGACAATCGCTGGCAGGCGAGCGCCGAGGATTTCGCGTGCCTGCGCGCGGGACCGGTAGTCAGCCATCTGGACGACCTCGCGGTCTTGCAGGTGGAAGGCGCAGATGCCATCCCTTTCCTGCATGCGCAGGTGACGGCCGATATTGCCGCGATGGGGATGGCGAGCTGGCAATTGGGCGGCTATTGCACGCCCAAGGGCCGCTTGCTGGCGATCTTCGACGCATGGCGCTGGCAGGAAGGCTTGCGCCTTGTGCTGCCGGCCGCGATCGCCGAGTCGACCCTGCGTCGACTATCGATGTTCGTGCTTCGATCCAAGGCCAAGCTGACCGACGCATCGCAGGCATGGTCCGCCCTCGCCGTCTTTGGCGCCGGCAGCTCCGAATTGCTGCGCGCAATCGCTCCCGACGTTCCTGAACGCGTCGGCGAATGCATCGTGCTGGAAAATGACGCCCGCCTCGCCCGCCGGCCTCATGGCGCGAACTGCGCGGAGCGCTTTCTACTGGTCGTTCCGGCAGCGGACCGCGCGTCCTGGCTGGAACGCCTGCAATCCGGTGCGAAGCCGGCGGCATCCACTTCGTCGTCGCTGTGGTGGTGGTCCCAAGTCGACGCAGCCGTTCCTTCGATCTTCGCATCGACCCGAGAGAGTTTCGTGCCGCAGGCTGTCAATCTGGAGGTGCTCGACGGCGTCTCCTTTCGCAAAGGCTGCTATCCCGGACAGGAGATCGTCGCACGCAGTCAATACCTGGGCAAGCTGCGCCGGCGCCTGATGTTGGGCCACATCGGCCAGATCGATGGCGGCAGCGATATTTTTCATGACGACGCGCCCAGCCCCGTCGGGCGTATCGTGATGGCGGCGGCTGCGCCGCAAGGCGGCTGGGACCTGCTGTTCGAATGCCCGACCGACAAGTCGGAGCGTGGCGGGCTGCATGCGGGACGAGCCGACGGTCCTCTTGTCGAATTGCGCCCGCTTCCCTATCCGATTTTCGATCCCACTGCGTGATTCGACATTGGCTGCCGATTGGTTTAGCGTTCGCCGATCGTCCTGGCTTCGTGTAGTTCTCCATGTGCCTGATCCTGATCGGCTGGCAGTCCCACCCCGACTATCCGCTGGTCGTTGCCGCCAATCGGGACGAGTTCTACCAGCGCAAGACGCGCCCTGCGGCGTGGTGGGGTCAGGCGGTTTCGCTTCTCGCGGGTCGCGACGAGGAAGCCGGTGGCACCTGGCTGGGCATCAATCGACGCGGGCGGATCGCGATGCTCACGAATGTGCGCGCGCCCCACGAACGCAATCCGCACGCGCCATCGCGCGGGCTCCTGACCTTGTCTGCCCTCCAGAGTGCTGGGCCGCTCGATTCGTGGCTGCGGGAAAGTGCGCGCAGCCTGCAAAGCTTCAATGGATTCAACCTGCTGGTCGGTGAACCCCTGCCGATTCCCAGCCGCGGTATCGAACCGCAAATGCTGTACACGAGCAATCGCGATCCGGCGAGCGCTCAGGCGCCTCGTGTGCTCGCACCCGGGATCTACGGCATGTCCAACGGTCTGCTCGACACTCCCTGGCCGAAGGTCGTGCGCGGCGTTGCGGCGTTCTCCTGCCAGCTTGCCAGTGCCGTGGACATCGACGCGATGCTGCGCATCATGTCCGACCGCGACGTAGCCCGCGATTCCGAGCTTCCCAGCACGGGCGTACCGCTCGATTGGGAGCGCGCGCTGTCCGCAATCCAGATCCGCGCCAAAGGCTACGGCACCCGTGCCACGACCATCATCACCGTACGCCGCGACGGGACCGTCACGTTTGTCGAGCGTGCGTATTCGACCGATTCGCCGCAAATGTTCGTCGATCGCCGCTTCGAATTCGTCATTGACGGCACGGGTTACCGCGCGCCGATCCTGGACACACCGCCGCAGGGTCAGATCGATTAGAGTTCGCTCCGTGACGACGCTGTATTCGTATTTCCGTTCGTCCGCGGCCTGGCGGGTGCGCATCGCGCTGGCGATGAAGCACGTCCAATTCGACATGATTCCCGTCAACCTTCGCAACGCGGGCGGAGAGCAGAACGCGCCGCAATACCGCAGCGTGAACCCGCAAGGGCTGGTGCCATGCCTCGTCGACGAAGGCGAGGCGATCGCCCAGTCGCTGGCGATTTGCGAGTACCTGGAAGAGCGTTACCCCGAACCGCCCTTGCTGCCGCGCGACCCCGTGGAGCGCGCGCACGTACGGGCGTTCGCGTGTGCGATTGCCTGCGACATTCACCCCCTCAACAACCTGCGCGTGTTGCAGTACCTCAAGCGCACTTGCGACCAGTCGCAGGAGCGCATCGACGCATGGTGCCGGCACTGGATTGCCCTGGGATTTACCGCGATCGAGACCGACCTCGCCCGTCGCCGGTCTGAGGCGCTGGGACCCTACTGCTTCGGCAGCAGTGTCAGCCTCGCGGATATCTGCCTGGTCCCCCAGGTCGCGAACGCCAGGCGCGTCACGCTCGACCTGAAACCCTTTCCCCGGATCGTCGCCATTGAACAGGCATTGCAATCGCTGCCGGCTTTCGCCAGCGCCCAACCTTCGCGCCAACCCGACTTCGTGGAACCCTGATGGAAACTCGCCCGAGCGCTCCCGTCCCGAATCTCAGCAATCCGATGGGCACAGACGGATTCGAGTTCATCGAATACGCCGCGCCGGATCCTCAGGAGCTCGGTCGTCTGTTCGAACGCATGGGCTTCCAGGCGATCGCGCGGCATCGGCACAAGAACGTCATCCTGTATCGCCAGGGCGAGATCAACTTCATCGTCAATGCGGAACCGGATTCCTTCGCGCAGCGCTTTGCGCGCTTGCACGGACCGAGCATCTGCGCGATCGCCTTTCGCGTCCAGGATGCGAAGTCGGCGTACGAGCGGGCGATCGCGCAAGGCGCCTGGGGCTACGCCGAGCGCGCGGCGCCAGGCGAGCTGAACATCCCCGCCATCAAGGGCATCGGCGACAGCCTCATCTATTTCGTCGACCGGTGGCGCGGCAAGGGCGGTGCCAAGGATGGCGACATCGGCAACATCGGCTTCTTCGACGTCGATTTCGAGCCGCTGCCCGGAGCGAACCTGCATCCGCAAGGCTGCGGCCTGCAGCTCATCGACCACCTTACGCACAACGTGCACAAGGGGCGCATGAGCGAATGGGTCGAATTCTACGAGCGCCTGTTCCATTTCCGCGAGATCCGCTATTTCGACATCGAAGGCAAGATCACGGGCGTCAAGAGCAAGGCGCTGACCAGCCCGTGCGGCAAGATCCGCATCCCGATCAACGAGGAGGGCAACGAGCGGGCTGGCCAGATCTCCGAATATCTCGAGCGCTACCGGGGCGAAGGCATCCAGCACATCGCGCTGTCCAGCGCCGCCTTGCCATCGACGGTTGACGCCTTGCTTGCCAACGGCGTGCGCCTGCTTGACACGCCCGATACGTATTACGAATTGATCGACAGGCGCATACCGGGCCACGGTGAAGACGTGCCTTCGCTGCACCAGCGCAAGATCCTGATCGACGGCACCAAGGGCAATATCCTGCTGCAGATCTTCACGGAGAACCAGCTGGGCCCGATCTTCTTCGAGTTCATCCAGCGCAAAGGCAACGAAGGCTTCGGCGACGGCAACTTCCAGGCGCTGTTCGAGAGCATTGAACTCGATCAGATGCGGCGCGGAGTGCTGCCGCAGAAGGCGTGAGCATTTTGGCCACCCTCTCCTCCACGTCCCTCCCGCAAGCGGGCGAGGATCTGAATTACCTGAGCGGTTTCGGCAACGCGCTTTCCAGCGAAGCGCTGCCCGGCGCCCTCCCCGTCGGTCGCAATTCTCCCCAGCGCTGCCCGTACGGGCTGTATGCCGAGCAGATTTCGGGAACGGCGTTCACCGCACCACGAGGCGAAAACCGGCGTTCCTGGCTGTACCGCATCCGTCCCAGTGCGGTCGCTTCGGAATTCGCCCCCGTCGATCGCGGCCTCTTGCGCCACGCGTTCGACTCGGAAGACGGCCACGATGCTGCGGAACGCACCCCGCCGGACGCCATGCGCTGGGATCCGCTCCCCGTTCCCGATGTACCGACCGACTTCGTGAAAGGCCTTGTCACGATGGGCGGCACCGGCCATCCCCAAGCCCAATCGGGATGCGCCATTCATTGGTTCGCGGCGAATCGGTCGATGCAAGGCGTGTTCTATGACGCGGATGGCGAATTGCTCGTCGTTCCCGTTGAAGGACGGATGCTGTTCGAGACGGAATTCGGCCGCATCGAAGCGCAACCCCAGGAAGTCGTGCTCGTGCCCCGCGGTGTGCGTTTTCGCGTCCAGTTGCCCGATGCCACGGCGCGCGGCTACGTCTGCGAGAACTTCGGCTCCCCGTTTCGCCTGCCCGAGCTTGGCCCGATCGGCTCCAACGGACTGGCAAACGCGCGCGACTTTCTTTCACCGGTCGCGTGGTACGAAGACAAATCGGAACCTTGCGAACTCGTTGCGAAATTTCTTGGGCGCTTGTATCGCTGCCAACTCGACCATTCGCCCCTGGACGTGGTTGCCTGGCACGGCAATCATGTGCCGAGCAAATATGACCTGCGAAGGTTCAATGCGATCGGGTCGATCAGCTACGACCATCCCGACCCTTCGATCTTCCTGGTTCTGCAATCGATCAGCGACACACGTGGCGTGGATACCGTCGATTTCGTCGTGTTTCCGCCTCGCGTTCTCGCCATGGAGAACACCTTTCGGCCGCCGTGGTTCCACCGCAACGTTGCCAGCGAGTTCATGGGCCTGATTCACGGCGTCTATGACGCCAAGATCGGCGGCGGTTTCGTGCCGGGAGGCGCGAGCCTGCACAATTGCATGATCGGTCACGGGCCGGACGCGCAGACCTTCGATCGCGCCAGCACGGCCGACCTCGGCCAACCTACGGTCTTGCGCGAAACGATGGCGTTCATGTTCGAGACGCGCACGATCATTCGCGCGACCCCGTTCGCCCTGCAGACACCCCTGCGCCAGCGCGACTACGCACAATGCTGGGCAGGCCTGAAGCGCAACTTCGATCCCTCGCGCAAGTCCTAGTTACGGGGTGCGCAATCGATCGGAAATTTGATGCTCAACGAAACGCACCATCCTCGCTTGACAAGCTGGGTCGCAACGGCCAACGAGGCGAACAGCGATTTCCCGATTCAAAACCTGCCCTTCGGTGTTTTCACGGACGCCGGCCGCGAGGACTGGCGCATCGGCATCGCGATCGGCGATCAGCTTGTCGATGTCCGCGCCGCGATCGACAATGCCGTTTTCGCAGGTGCGGAATGGGAAGCCCTGCGCGGCGCGGACCTCAACGCCTTCCTCGCCTTGGGGCGCCCGGCCTGGTCGCGGGTGCGCGCGCAGATGTCCGCTGCTCTCGGTGCCGGCAGCGTCGCGCAGGAAACGCTCACCCCCTGTTTGCATGCGCAATCCGAGGTGCGCATGCGCGTGCCGATGCGGATTGGCGACTACACCGACTTCTACTCCTCGATCCATCATGCGACGCGCATCGGCCAGCTGTTTCGCCCCGACAATCCCCTGCTGCCCAACTACAAATGGGTGCCGATTGCCTATCACGGCCGCAGTTCGTCGATCGTCGTGTCCGGAACGGTGCTGTACCGCCCACGCGGTCAGGTGGTAGCCAAGGGCGGAACGCTGCCCCACGTGGAGTCGAGTCGACGCCTCGATTACGAACTGGAGTTGGGCATCGTGATCGGGCCGGGAAACACCCTGGGCCGCTCCATCCCCATCGGCAAGGCGGACGAGCACGTTTTCGGACTTTGCCTGCTCAATGATTGGTCGGCGCGCGACATCCAGGCATGGGAGTACCAGCCCCTCGGCCCCTTTCTGGCGAAGAATTTCCTCACGACGATTTCGCCCTGGATCGTCACGCTCGAAGCGTTGGAACCGTTCCGCATGCACTGGTCGAGGCCCGCAGGCGACCCGGCACCACTGGCGTACCTGGACCTTGGTGCCGGGGCAGACCGCGCGGCAATCGACATTCAACTGGAAGTCGCGCTTCGCACAACGGCGATGATGGAGCAGGACGTGCCGCCGGCGATTCTCTCCCGATCGAATTTCCGCGATGCATACTGGAGCTTTGCGCAGATGGTTGCGCAACATGCAATGGGTGGATGCAATCTTGTCCCGGGCGACCTGATGGGTACCGGAACATTGTCCGGTCCCGAGGCGAACCAGGGCGGGTGCCTCATGGAATTGACGCAAGGCGGCCTGCACCCGATCCGCCTGCCCAACGGTGAAATGCGCGACTATCTTGCCGATGGCGACGAAGTTTCGTTGCACGCGTTTTGCACGGGCGACGGTGCGCGGCGCATCGGTTTTGGAACCTGTACCGGAATTGTTCTTCCTTCCCATTGAGGCGTTCCATGACGACGGCAAACATGTGTGCAGGATTCGCGGCGACCTTTGGCTTGGCGTTGACCTCGGTTTTGCCACTGGCACAGGCGGCGCAGACCTCGGCACCGATCATCGACAATGAACGCGTGACGGTATGGGAAGGCATGGGCGAGCTGCCGCCAGCAAAGCACGATTTCGTCGCCCTCGACTACCCCGGTGCGGGCAAGGTCGTCACGGGTCATGCCGGCGAGCGCCCCGGGCGCGCCGGGGAACACGTCATTGTCATCGAACTCAAGGACTTCACCGTCGCGCCCATTCCGAACGCCTCGGGTTTTCCCAACGCGTTCCCGCGACCGCGGGTCGAAAAGCTTCTCGAGAACGACAAGGTGATCGTCTGGAAATACCGCTGGAATCCGGGCGAGCCGACACCCATGCATTTTCACGACAAGGACGTCGTGGTGGTATTCGGCGAAGACATGATCTTGAAGTCCACCGTGCCCAGTGGCGAGGCGACAACGAACCATTTCAAGGCCGGGGAGATCCGCTTCAACAAGCGCGATCGCGTGCATACCGAGACCTTGATGAACAACTCGGGCAGCGCGATGATCACGGAGCTGAAGTAGGCATGCTGCGCCCAAGCAGCCTTTGGGCGTTTTCGCGCGCGATGTGCGCGCGCAGATCGTCGGGCAGCAGCGCAAGAAACCGGGAAATCGCTTGCCATCGCTGCGGGCCGGTGGCCGGCACGGGATAGTGCTGGTCAGTACCGACGACAAATCGGTCCGGGAACTCGCGCAACAAGGCCAGCCATTCGGGTCGAATCGCCCCGCTCGCGCCTGCGGATTGCAAAGGCTGGAGTCCGGGATGAGCCGGGTCGACCTTCAGGTCCATGTAAAGATTGGTGTTCGCGCGTAGCAGGGTTCGGCACAGCTCCGGCGTGCGGTATCCCGAGTTGTCCCATCCCGCGTGCGCCCAGAGGATTGGGGCGCCACGGTTATGTGCCAGCAATCGGCCGAAGGCGTCGATGTTGCCGCGCAGCTGCGCGGCATTGGGGGGAGACTGGAGCGGTGCCGGAAGCGGCATGTCGTGCGGGATCGCTTCCATGTGCAGGACGATCGGCACCCCGTGTTCGGCCGCAATATCGGCGAGCAGGAGGAACAAGGGATGATCGGCCGGAGCGGACTGGTACGCGGTCGCGCCCACGAAATGCTCGACCGACAATTCACCGAACCCGGCTGCGCCCGACCGGAGCAGGTCCTCGGCGGTTCTACGAAAGCGCGCACGAACCGCTGCGCCGACCTCGCCGGTGCGAACGGACTCCTGGATCATCGGGTTCAAGCTTCCCCCGCCGCCGAAGACGACCAGGCGGTCGGGTGCTTCCCGCGCGAGGCGCAGGAATTCCTCGGCTTCAAAGCGCCCCGTATCCGCGAACGTGAAGGGAGGCGGCATCAGGACGACGATGCCGGCATTCTCGGTGCGCATCGTTTCCAAGGCGGCGCGCACGGACGCGCGAGCGTCCTTCGGGTCCGGATGCGTATGCATGTCGATGAACGCCGCATCGGAAGCACTCACTCGATCCTGCGCTTGCACGAAGTCACTGGTCACGCACGCCAGTATGGCCATGCCGCAGGTCGCCAGAAGTGGCCGCAGGCGCATGACAGCAGCTAGCAGTCGCGCACCATCGCCTGGTGCGCAATGCCCGCTTCCTCGAATTGCGGCCCGACGGCCCGGAAGCCGGCCCGCAAGTAGAAACCGACTGCCGTCGTCTGCGCGTTCAGATGTACCTCGCGGCCACCGCGTGCCGTGGCCGCTCGAATCAACTCCTCGAGAATCGCCGCGCCGACGCCCTTGCCCCGCAGGTGCGCCAGTACCGCCATGCGGCCGATATGATCATCCGGCAACAAACGCCCGGTCGCGACCGGCATGTTCCTGTCATCGAACACGACCGCGTGCACGCACGTGCCGTCGCGCTCGTCCAGCTCCAGTGCCGGATCGATCCCCTGCTCCTGCACGAAGACTGCCATGCGCACCGCACTGGCCGCGTCGCGCAGGTCCGACCAGGAACCGGTCATCAGGCGAAAGCCGGGGCAAGCCGCCAAGCCAGTCGATTTGGCCGTCATGATCGATCGATGTGCCTCATGTCGCGAATCATTTCGCGCCCTTTTTCGTGTCGCCCGCGATGACAACCGTGAGCTGCGCCGGATCGAGGTATTTGCGCACGGCGTCGGTCAACTGCGCCGGTGTCAGCGCGCGCACCTTGTCTTCCAGTTGCTTGCTGAATTCGAAGGTGCGCCCCAGGTCCAAGTTGCCCACCCAGGCGGCGGCGACCGTGCCGTCATCGGAGCGCGCCTGCATGCGTTCCTGCAGGACCCCATTTCGGGAGGCATCGATTTCTTCCTGTGTAAATCCGTCCTTGCGCAAACGCTCGAGTTCCTCGCGAATATCGCTTTCCACGTGATCGATGTTCTGCGGAGCGGCGATCGCACCGATCCCCCAGGCCGCTGCATGGTCCTTGCTGCCGACCATGAGCCCGGAACCGATACCGTACGAGAGACCGTCCTTTTGACGCACGCGGTCGACCAGGCGGCTATGCAGGCCGGATCCACCGCCGATGATCTCGTTGGCGAGCATCAATGCGGGCGCATCCGGGTCGTCGTCGCGCAGGTCCAGCGCCATGCGCGCGCGATACATCGCATTCTCCTTGTCGGGTGTATCCACGAATATGCGCGTGGGAGGCACCGCAAACGGTTCCCGCAGGATGTCGGCATACGGCGCCTTCGACTTCCAGTCGCCAAACAAGGTCGGGATCAGCTTCGCTGCCTCGTCGGCATCGAAATCGCCGACCAGGGCGATCTCGCCACGCGCCGTTCCCCAGAAATCGTTGAAAAAGGCCTTCACGTCGTCGAGCGTCACGGCATTGACCCCATCGATGCGTTCCTGCAGGCTGATGTAATGGCGCGGATCGCCTGCAGGATAGTGATCAAAGTGCTTCTGCAACGCATCGCGCGACAGTTCCGCCGGATCGGTCAGCTTGGCCTGCAAACCGGTGATGATCTCGCGCTTGAGTTGGTCGAATTCCGCCGCCGGGAAATTCGACTCGTGCAAGGTGGTCGCGGTCAGCCGCAAGCCATCGAGCACCGTCGCGCGCGTCGCCTGGAAGTCGAACAGATCCCCCGTCATCTTCAGGCGAGTCATCTCGTCGGCGATCTGCTGGCGCGTCAGTTTCGCGCTCCCGCGGCCCAGCATGGCCGACGTCAGGTCGCGAACGATGATCTTGTTGTGCAGCGAGTCCGCGTCGCCATAGCGGAAGTCCATCGCGACATTCACGGTCTCGCCCCGGGTTTTCTTGGGCAGCAGCGCGATCTTCAAGTCGCCCACCGTCAGCACGCGCGTGCGCGCGTCGATGTTCTCCTGGGTCGGCGCAAAGGACTCTCCGGCCGCAATCGTCGCGTGCGGGGTAAAGCCCTGCAACATCGCTTCCATCGGCAGCGGCGCCGGAATCTCGGCGCGTTGCGGATTGTCATCCGGAATGAAGATGCCGACCGTTCGATTGTCCCGGCGCAGGTAGCGCTGGGCGGCCGCACCGACCTCCTCGGCCGTCGCCTTTGCCGTTTCATCGCGATCGATGAAGAACAGGCGCCAGTCGCCTTGCGCGATCGACTCGGAAATGGCGACGCCGAATTCCTGCGGATCGGCGAGTGCGCGCTCGAAGCCCGTTTCCTCCTCTTCGCGCACGCGCGTCATCTCCGCATCCGTCGGCGCGGTCTTGGCGAAGGTCGACTCCACCACTTCGATGAGCTTGTCGCGTGCCCGTTCGATCGAGTCGCCGGGCTTCACGCGCGCGCCAAAAACCATCACGCCCGGGTCGTACAAGGACATGGTCTCGGCGAATACGTCCGCGGCGATCCCGGTTTCGACCAGTTCGTGGTGCAGACGACCGTTGGGCGTGTCGCCGAGGATTTCCTGCGCAATACCGAGCGCCGCACCATCCTTGCTGCGCTCCGCCGGGATGTGGTAGCCGACCATCACCAATTGCGTGTCTCCTTTGCGCCGCACGACGACGGTACGTTCGCCATCCTGCGTCGGCTCCACGGTCCATTGCGGCGGGAGGCTGCGCTTGGGTTTGGGGATCGGACCGAAATCCTGCGCGATCCAACGCAGGGTTTGCGCCGCATCGAAACTGCCCGCGACGATCAGAACCGCGTTATCGGGCTGGTAATAAAGGTGATAGAAGGCCTGCAGATTCGTGATCGCGACGTTCTCGATATCGCTGCGCGCGCCGATCGTCTCCTTGCCGTAGCTGTGCCATTCGAACATCGCCGAGAGCAGGCGCTTCATGAGAACGCTGGACGGACGGTTTTCGCCCATCTCGTATTCGTTGCGCACGACGGTCATCTCGGAATCCAGGTCCTTGCGCGAGATGAATGAATTCGTCATCGCATCGGCTTCGCGCGCCAGCGCCCATTTCAGGTTGTCATCGGTCGCCTGGAAGGTCGAGAAATAATTGGTCCGGTCGTAGCTCGTGCTGCCGTTGTTGCGAAAGCCGCGCTTCGAGAATTCCTGCTCCGGGTGCTTGAAATGCGTGGAACCCTTGAACATCAGGTGTTCAAGCAGGTGGGCCATGCCCGTCTCGCCGTAGTTCTCCATGCGCGAGCCGACCTTGTACGTGATATTCACGGTCGTGGTCGGCTTGGTCGTATCCGGGTAGAGCAGGATTTCCAGGCCGTTGCCCAGGCGGTATTCATCGATGCCCTCGATCGAGCGCACCTTGGTGACGCCGGCAGGCAGTGATTCCTTGCCCGAAGCCAGCGCCACCGCGTGCGTGGCGGGCGTGGGGGCACCAAGCGCAGGTCCAGCCAGGCAAAGTCCGGCCACCGCACTGGCACATGCAAGGAAAGCAAACGAACCGGGCACACGCCCGCGCGACGACGGCAAGAGTTGCAAGGCAATGCTCCTGGGGACACCGGGTCCCGTTACAAGTACATGTTCGTGTTTTGTTCGGCGGGCAAGCGCACCAACGCGCATTCTGCCGGAACGCGTCAGGATGCGCGTGCGGTGGGCTGCTTCAGGAAGGAATGCATGCGGCGCGCGATGCGCTCCGGCTCCTCGTGGATGATCCAATGCGTCGCGGCGGCGAAGCGCTCGACCACCACATTGGGCACCCATTCCTCGATGCCATTAAGCAGTTCCGGCATCAGGGATTCATCGCGCATGCCCCAACAGACGAGTGTCGGAGCCTTGACCAGATGTCCGTCGCTCAATCGCAGCGCGGCCGTGGCCTGGCTCGACTCGGGAGCCGGATGCAACGGGGAAGCCCGGTAGTAATTCAATGCACCCGTGAGGCCCCGGCGCCATACTTCGACGTATCGATGCAGGCGCTCGGGCGTCAACCAGTTATGTCCCGCCCGCGGCATCGAGCGCATCCAGTCCTTGAGCCGCTGGAAATCGTCCGCGGTCAGTGCCACCTCCATATCGGGCGAGCGCAGCCAGTTGACATGGCGGCTGGCAGCTTGCTGCGCCGGATTGCCGGAGAGCTCGCGTGCCAGCGCATTGGGATGGGGCGCGTTGAGGATCACCAGACGCTCCACCCGCTCCGGAATCGCACTGGCCAGGCGCCATGCGGCCGACCCGCCCCAGTCGTGGCCGACGACGACCGCGCTTTCGTAACCCAGGCAGCGGATCAATTCGACGAGGTCCTCGACCACGGCGCGCAGGCGATACGCGCTCAATTCGCGTGGTTGACTCGACAGGTTGTATCCGCGCAAATCGGGTGCAACCGCATGGTATTCGTCGCCGAAGTGCGGAAGGATCTCTTCCCACGCTCCCGAATACTCCGGGAAGCCATGCAGGAAGAGAATCAGGGGTCGACCGGCCTGGCCGACGCTGAGGTAATGCAAAGAGATGCCATTGCCAAGCTTGGCAAATTGCGAACGCGCGATCGTGGTCCTCGTTTCGGCTGCCGTCATCGATCGAATAAAATCGACCTCATGGGTTCGAATCGCATTGCATCGAATCGCCAATAACCCTTTGCCGCAAGGATCTCGTGAGACTGCTACTCGACCTGCTGCCCGTCGTCGTGTTTTTTGGAGCCTTCAAGATCGCCAGAAGTTTCCCCGATGCCACGACCGCCCTGGTGATCACCTATTTCGGCTCGCTGGAGGGAGCCCCGGACCAGCAGATGGAATTATCGGCAGTCATTGTCGCATCGTTGAGCGCGATCGCGGCAACTGCCATTCAAATTACCTGGCTCTTGCTGCGCCGCATGCCGGTCAAGCCGAGCGTCTGGATCAGCGCCGGTTTGATCGTCGTTTTCGGCGGTCTGACCGTGTGGCTCCACAACGAGTGGTTCATCAAATGGAAACCTTCCATCCTGTACTGGATTTTCGCGATGGTGCTGGCGGGCGGCAAATGGATCTGGAACCGCAATTTGCTCGGTTCCCTCCTGTCCAATGAATTCAATGTCCCGGACGCGGTCTGGGACCGTCTCCTCGTCGCCTGGACGCTTTTCTTCCTTGGCCTTGGCGCCGCGAATCTTGCAGTGGCCTACACCTGGAGCACCGAGGCTTGGGTCAATTTCAAGACCTTCGGTCTCTTCGGCCTGACCTTGGGATTTTCCCTGCTGACTGCGGTGTACATGACCCGGCACCTGCCGTCCGAACGCGATGGCTGAGACCCTGGCGCAGAGTATCGAGGCGCGGCTGCGCGACCTGCAGCCTGAACAATTCGCCCTCGAGGATCAAAGTGCCGCCCACGCGGGGCACCCGGGCGCACGCTCCGGCGCGCACTTCCATCTGGCGATGGTCAGTGCGCGCTTTGTCGGCCTGTCACGTGTCCAGCGCCATCGCCTCGTCTATGAGCGCCTTGCCCCATTGATGCAAGACGGCATCCACGCGCTCACGATGCAACTGCGGGCGCCGGGCGAAGCGCACTGATCGGCTAGGTGACGTCGACCAAGGCTTCCGAAGCACTTCGTTCGGCAGTCGATTCGACCAACATCTCGTACGCCGGAATCGTCAGGAACTCGGCAAATTCCTCCGCAGTGGTCAACTCGGTGAAGAGCTTCGCCGCAGCGTCGTAACTCGACCGCCCTGCCCCGACGACGGACTTCACCTTCTCGAGTTCCTCCGGCGTCCAGCGGCGGATCATGTCCGCTGTGACTTTGCGGCCATCGGCAAGCACGCCCTTGGGCGAGCGGATCCACTGCCAGAGCTGCGCACGCGAGATTTCCGCAGTCGCCGCATCCTCCATCAAATTGTGGATCGGGACGCAACCATTGCCGGCCAGCCAGGACCCGAGGTAATGGATCCCGACATGGATGTTGGTGCGCACACCCGCTTCCGTGATGGGTGCCTGCGGCGCGAACGCCAGCAAGTCCGGCGCGGCAACCTGGACATCGTCGCGGCGGCGCTCCATCTGGTTGGGTCGATCGCCCAGCACCTTGCGGAACTCCTCCATGGCAATCGGCACGAGGGCCGGGTGCGCCACCCACGCGCCGTCGTATCCGTCGCCGGCTTCGCGTGCCTTGTCTGCGCGCACGCCCGCAAGCGCGCGTTCGTTGGCGGCCGCATCGTTGCGGATCGGAATCAACGCACTCATGCCGCCGATCGCAGGCGCGCCGCGTGCATGGCAGATCTTGAGCAGGAGCAATGCATAGGCGCGAAGGAACGGCGACGTCATCGTCAAGGTCGCCCGATCGGCAAGGCAGAAATCGCGGTCGCCCCCGAACTTCTTGATGCAGGAAAAAATATAGTCCCAGCGTCCCGCATTCAAGCCCGCCGAATGCTCGCGCAGTTCGTACAGGATCTCCTCCATCTCGAACGCGGCGAGCAAGGTTTCGACGAGCACTGTCGCCTTGATCGTGCCGCGCGCGATTCCCAGGCTGCGTTGCGCGAACACGAAGACGTCGTTCCAAAGCCGTGCCTCCGCGCTCGACTCGATTTTCGGGAGGTAGAAATACGGGCCGCTTCCGCGCTCGACCAAAGCCTGTGCGTTATGAAAGAAGAACAGCGCGAAATCGAACAGGGCGCCACTCATCGCCTGGCCGTCGACCCGGAAATGACGCTCCGGCAAGTGCCACCCACGGGGTCGTACCATCAAGGTGGCGGTTCGATCGTTCAGTCGGTAGACGCGACCCTCCTCGGAGCGGAACTCGATCTGGCGCCGTACGGCGTCGACCAGATTGCCTTGGCCCTGCAGCAGATTGCTCCAGGTCGGCGCGTTGCTGTCCTCGAAGTCCGCCATGTACACATCGGCGCCCGAATTGAGCGCATTGATCATCATCTTGCGCTCGGTCGGCCCCGTGATCTCGACCCGACGGCATTGCAGGTCGCGGGGCTGCGGCGCAACGGTCCACGACGCGGCGCGGATTTGCGCGCTTGCGGCAGGAAAATCCGGTTGCTCGCCGGCGGCGATGCGCTGTGCGCGCCGCAAACGGTCCTGCAGGAGCGACGCGCGCGTGGCTTCGAATTGCCGATGCACTTCGCCGAGAAAAGCCGTGGCTGCGGGCGACAGAAGGGAGGCGAGCTTGGGGTCTAGCGGTGCGTCGAACGAGATTTTTCCGGGCAGCATCATCGTGGCTCCTGCACGCAGTGCGAAGCGATCGGGCGGGTCATCGTGAATTTCGCGGGCGATGTCGCCGCGAAACGCGTGGGCGAAAAAATAGGCCGCACGAGCGCGGCCCAATTCTTTTTATTGGAGTTCTTGCTGTTATCAATTGGGCCTTGCCCCTGCCTCGGCCCCTCCCTGCCCCGCCCTGAATCCTGCTCGAACGATGAAAGCGCGCGAGCATAGGTTGCCGAAGAATCCCTTACAAGACGCGCCGCAACCATGGCGTTGCTTTCGTGCAACGGCATGGTCGCGGTTCCTCGCAAGGAAATTCTCTCCCCGGCGGGCGGTCTGTTGATCATTTTCTCAGGCGGCCTTGCGGCCGGGCTTGGCGAAGAACTGCTCGTCTTCGGTGGACCCGTGCAGGGCTGTCGTGGACGATTGTCCCTGCTGGATCGCCTGCGTCACGGCATCGAAGTAACCGGTGCCGACCTCGCGCTGGTGCTTGACCGCCGTAAAGCCGCGGTCGGCCGCCGCGAATTCCGCTTCCTGCAGTTCCACGAAGGCGCTCATGGCACGCCGTGCGTAGCCGTGCGCCAGGTGGAACATCGAGTAGTTCAGGCTGTGGAAACCGGCCAGCGTGATGAACTGGTACTTGTAGCCCATCGCCGCCAACTCGTGCTGGAATTTCGCGATGGTCGCGTCGTCGAGGTTCTTTTTCCAGTTGAACGAAGGCGAACAGTTATAGGCAAGCATCTTGCCGGGAAACTGGCGGTGCACCGCCTCGGCGAAACCGCGCGCGAACGCGAGGTCCGGCTTGCCGGTTTCGCACCAGAGCAGGTCGACGTGCGGCGCATAGGCGAGCGCGCGCGCCACGGCCTGCTGCATCCCGGGTCGCGTGCGGTAAAAGCCCTCCACCGTGCGTTCGCCCGTCAGGAATGGCTTGTCGTTTTCGTCGATGTCGGACGTGATGAGGTCGGCGGCTTCCGCGTCGGTACGCGCGATCACCAAGGTGGGCACGCCCAGGACGTCGGCGGCAAGCCGTGCCGCGCTCAGCTTCTCGACCGCCTCGCGGGTCGGCACGAGCACCTTGCCGCCCATGTGACCGCATTTCTTGACGGACGCGAGCTGGTCCTCGAAGTGCACGCCGGCCGCACCCGCGTCGATCATCGCCTTCATCAATTCAAATGCATTCAGCACGCCGCCGAAACCGGCCTCGGCGTCCGCCACGATCGGCGCGAAATAGTCGATGTAGCCCGCGTCGCCGGGGCGCTTGCCTTCCATCCACTGGATCTGGTCGCAACGCGCCAAGGTGTTGTTGATCGCACGAACGACGTTGGGCACCGAATTGACCGGGTACAGCGATTGGTCCGGGTACATCGTGCCGGCCGTATTGGCGTCACCCGCCACCTGCCAGCCCGACAAATAGATGGACTGCAGGCCCGCGCGCACTTGTTGCATGGCCTGGTTACCGGTCAGGGCGCCCAAGGCGTTGACGAATTCGGATTCGTGCAAAGCCTTCCAGAGGCGCTCGGCGCCGCGACGCGCCAGGGTGTGCTCCGGCACCACGGATCCGCGCAGGCGGACCACGTCATCCGCGCTATAGGCCCGCCGTACGCCCTTCCAACGGGGGTTCTCGGTCCATTCGGATTGCAGCGCTAGCGCTTCGCTCTTGCGAACTGTCATGGCATCTCCACCGGTTGATCGATGGCGAAATCCTAGTCCGGGAACCGCAGTGCAACATGATCATATGTCTTATATAAGACGATATATTTAATGTAATTAATTCAATGTAGTACATTTATATTGCCATACTATGGAACGAACTTTTCGAGTGTGAAATCTCGATCGCCGCTACGCGGCACAGAGATTTCATCATGCGGAATCAAATTCGGGTCGTGAAAAATCCCACCCTCGGCGGGATCCTCGCGCGCCTTTGCTTGCCGCCTAGAGTCGGCGGCCGATTCGAAACGCCGCCAGCGTCGCGCCCATCTGCAGTGCTGCGACGGCGACCAGGCCGGCTTGGAAGTGACTGTGGTCGAGCAACCGGCCCACCAGGAGCGGGGCCAAGGCAAGACCAAAATCCAGGCCTGAATACACGAATCCATACACCCGGCCGAGCGCTCCCGCGCCGAAGCCACCCATCGCGGCACGCCGCACGAGCAGATCCCGGCTTGGTCCTGCCGTACCGCTGCCGCATCCGAGCACGAACATCCCAGGGACCAGCAGCGGGATCGCCAGCGCACCGCTCGCAAGGCAGAGGGAAACGCTTGCCGCGACCGTCAAGGCAGTCGCCACCACGAGTTCACTGCGCCTTTGCGGCCCCGCGACGAAGCCGCCGATCACCGTGCCGGTCGCGCTCCCCAGCAAATACGCGGTCAGAGCCATCGAACCGAAGGCCAGGTCGACGCCGTACACGTGCGTCAGGATCGAAGGCGCGAAGTTCTGCAGTACCCCGCCCGCACCGGTGGCCAGCAGGAAGAAGGCAAAGCACATCCAAACGACGGGGGACGCCAGGAAGGCGAACAGGCTTTCCTTGCGGTCGGACGTATGTTGATGTTCTCGATGTGCAGGCAGATGCGCAGGCGAATCCTCGAGTTGCGCACGCCGTGTCAGCAGGAACAGCCATGCGGCTGCGGCGATCCCTGCCGCCCCGAATGCGGCAACGTGCCAATTCCAGATCGACGTCACGCCCCACATGAAGGTCGTGCCCGCCGCCCAGCCGAGGTTTCCCGAAAGGCCGTGCATCGCGAAGGCGTGACCGAGGCGACGTTGCGAGACGCGGCGGTTCAGGATCGTGAAATCGGCCGGATGGAACATCGCATTGCCGCCGCCGGCCAGCGCGGCCGTCACCAGCAGGCCCGCGTACGACTGCGCGAGCCCCAGGGCGATACCCGATGCGGCGAGCAAGGCCACGCCGACCAGCAGCATGCGAAATGCGCCGAGGCGATCGACCGCGAACCCGGCAATGGCCTGTCCCGAGCTGCTGAGCACGAAGAAAACGGTCGCAAGAAACCCGGCCTGCGTGAAACTGATGCCGAAATCGCGCATCAACCACGGATAGATCGGTGGCAGCAACATCTGGAAGAAATGCGAACTCATGTGCGCGAAACCCACCAGGGCGGCGGGCTGGGCATCTTCGCGCCACGAGCGCTCAAGGCTCGCGTCATGCATGGTGCGATAATAAACGGCTTTGCTGCCCCTCCAGGATGATCCCATGCGCCGATCGCGCTATATCTCCCGCGCACGCCACCACGCCGACGCCGACACCCTCGCCAAGCTTGCCCGGCGCATGTCGGAATCGGGCACGCGCATCGAAGACCAGTTGTGGGAGCGCCGCCTCGTCGAGTTGATCAACGACCGGCTGAGCCGCGGCTTCGAGGAAGCCATCGACGCCGCGCTCGACGATCTTTCGCCGACCAACCCCCGCGCCTACGACGACCTGGCCGACCTCGCGGAATCGTGTGCCGAGAGCAATGCCGTCGAGATCGATGGCAAGCCGCACGATGGCCTGCTGCTCGCGTTGCCGATCCTCGCGTGGTCGCGCTACAAGCTGCCCGCACACACGCTCGCCCCCGCGATCGTCGACAACATCGCCGTGCAGATCGGCGCGCACCTCGCAGACCGTGGCGCGCGCATCGCCGTCTCGGACATGCTGTACTCGATCGATCAGTTGCCGGAGTCCTTCGGCGAAGTTCGCGATACGGCCGAGGCGCTGTTCGAAGCCGCCGCGCAGGACGGGCGCCTGAAAGTCGACCCCAAGTCGCTGCGGGAACCCGTCGCGATGCTGGCCGACTCGCGCTATGTGCTCGCCGCGATCGTCGTGCCGCAGGGAGCGCCGCTGTACCACTGGCAGCAGACCGGCGTGGACCCGGACGCCAAGACCGCCGCGATGGAGGCGTTCTGCGAGCAGCTCTCCGGCATCCTGACGCCGGCCATGACGGGTTGCCGTTTCCGCGCTCTTGCGCCGAACGCGTTCCACGCGGCGCTGCGCCTGGGCGATCGCGAATTGCGCGACTTTTCCCTGGAAGCCGCCGTCTCCTTTCTCAAGCTCACCTACGACATCGCTGCCTCGTCCTTGCAGGCGACGATCGCCGCCTATGAAGACAAACGCGATCAGCCGACGGCGGAAATGCGGATCGGCATCTCGCGCATTGCCGACGACGATGTCGTGATCGAAGGCGTGGTGTGGCCGCTCCTGGGCGACGACGAGGAGAAGTCCCTTGAGGAAATCGAGGCGGCGCTCAAACGCCTGGGTATCCACAAAGTCGTCACGCATTCCCACCGCTTTCCGCTCGAGTATTGCGACGACTGCGGTGCACCGGTATTTCCGAATCCCTCAGGACATTCCGTGCACACCGAACCGCCGGAAGACGCGAACGAGCAGCCGGTCAGCCCGCTGCATTGACGTCCTTCCCGATGCCGAGGAGGGGCTAAATATCCTTGTCCGACTTGCGCATCATCACTTCGCGCGCAGCCCGCTGCAGTTCCGCCTGTACTTGGGGAACGATGTCGGCTGAGAACGTCTTGAGCTTCGGCACGACGCTCGCACCACTGGGCGAACCGTAGAACTCGGCCAGGGCCTCGAGTTCCTCCGTCGTGAAATGCCGGGTCAGCGTGTCGCGCGCGATCTGGTCCAGGCGGTCGGCGTGGATCGCGCTCTTCAGTTGCGCCAGGAACTCGGATTGCTTGTCGGCCGGTACCTGGTGCGCGACGCTCTGCAACATCTCGTCGACCATGCGCGAGATCGGCGCAACCTGCAGGTAGCGATCCGCCGCCGCGGCGCGCGCTGCAGGATCGTCCTGCGCATGCACCAGAAAATTGTTCGACCAGGTGCCGCTGATGCGGCGCCCCTTGGCGTCGGTCAGGGTGCCCTCGCCTTCGCGCCGCCCCAACTGAAAGCTGCCCTGATACACGCTGCCGTCCGGCAGGCGCAACTTGCCTTCGCCGTCGTACTGGCCATTGCGCCATGCGCCCTCATAGCGCGAGCCATCGCGATACTGCGCGGTTCCCTGGCCGTTCATCACGTTGTTTTCCCAGGCACCTTCGAAGCGCTCGCCGTGGCTGGACAGATAGACACCACTTCCCTGGCGCACGCCTTCCGAGAATTGACCTGCGTACGTACCGCCGTCCGTCGTGCGCAATTTCCCGGTGCCCTCGAACTTGCTGTCGCGCCACGTGCCCTCGTAGCGCGCGCCATTGCCGAATTCGGCAACTCCGGTCCCGTTGCGGTCCCCGTTCTTGAATTCGCCGGCGTAGCGGGAACCGTCCGAATACCAGACCTTGCCCGTGCCTTCCATCTTGCCGTCGATCCATGCGCCTTCGTAGCGGAATCCGTTCTTGCCCTCCACAAGGACATTTCCGACGGGATCGTCGTCATGGAAATTTCCGGTGATCCGCAAGCCGTTCGGCTGCACGAGGACGCCCTTGCCGTCGAGCTTGCCTTCGTGGAACTGTCCTACGTACTCGCCGCCCGAGGTGAATTCCATCTTGCCGCGGCCTTCGATCAGGCCGCGTGTCATCTCGCCTTCGTACCGGCTGGCCAGGGCATCGTCGACATACCATTCCTCGATGCCGCTGCCTTCGGCGTAGCCGGCCTTGCATGGCCCCGACCAGGTCACGCGCTCATGCTGGCGCGGCTGCGGATTGATGATGCGGCAATTGGCGTCGCCGATCGCGATCTCGCCGTTGTCGGCGAGAACGCAAGGGGCGGCGGCGAGAAGCAGGAACCCAAACGCGACTTTTGCTGGCATTTCATGCACCTGTGGCAAGCGACTTGCGCATAAGTAGACGGCATTTCGGCCGTCCTGCGCAAGTCGATGCCTCAGTGCACGGTGCGATCGAAAGTGAACGCGCCGTCCCGGAAATCCACCGGGACGACATCTTTCGGCCCGATCCTGCCTTCGAGCATGCGCTGCGCCAGCGGATTCTCGATCTGCTGCTGGATCGCGCGCTTGAGCGGCCGCGCGCCATAAAGCGGGTCGAAACCCACCTTGGCGATCTCGGCGATCGCGGCCTCGCTGACAACCAGCTTCATCTCCTGGGCCGCAAGGCGTGCTTCCAGGCGCCGCAACTGGATGCGGGCGATTTCGGCGATACGCGTCTTGTCCAGGGCATTGAAGACCACGATCTCGTCGATCCGGTTGATGAACTCGGGACGGAAATGTGTCCGTACCTCGACCATGACCGCCTCGCGGATCAACTCCGGGTCCTGCCCGGTCAGTCGCTGGATTTCGTGCGAACCGAGGTTGGAGGTCATGACGATCACGGTGTTCTTGAAGTCGACCGTGCGCCCCTGCCCATCCGTCATGCGGCCGTCGTCCAGCACCTGGAGCAGCACGCTGAACACGTCCGGATGCGCTTTTTCGATTTCGTCCAGAAGGATCACGCAGTAAGGCTTGCGACGCACGACTTCGGTGAGCTGCCCGCCCTCTTCGTAGCCGACATATCCTGGCGGCGCGCCAATCAGGCGCGCGACCGAATGCTTCTCCATGTATTCGGACATGTCGATGCGGATGAGATGCTCCTCGCTATCGAACAGGAATTCGGAGAGCGCCTTGCACAGTTCGGTCTTGCCGACGCCCGTGGGCCCGAGGAACAGGAACGAGCCATAGGGGCGATTGGGGTCGGCCAGGCCGGCGCGCGAACGCCGGATGGCGTCCGACACCAGGCGAACGGCTTCGTCCTGCCCGACCACGCGCTGGCGCAGGCGATCCTCCATGTGCAGGAGCTTTTCGCGCTCGCCCTGCATCATCTTGGATACGGGGATTCCGGTCGCCCGCGACACGAGCTCGGCGATCTCCTCTGCGCCGACTTCCTTGCGCAGCAGCTTGAATTCGCGCTTGCCGCTGTTGGATTCGGCCGCCTTGAGTTGCGCTTCGAGCTGCGGCAGCTTGCCGTACTGGATCTCGGCAAGCTTGTCGAACTGGCCCAGGCGCTGCAAGTCCGCCATCTTCGCGCGCAGCTTGTCGATCTCGGCCTTGATGCTGGCCGCGCCCTGCACCGCGGCCTTTTCCGAGCGCAGGACTTCGTCGAGGTCCGCATACTCGCGCTCGAGCGCAGTGATTTCCTGCTCGATGATGGCGCGGCGCTTGCGCGAGGCTTCGTCGTTTTCCTTCTTGACCGCTTCGCGCTCGATCTTGAGCTGGATCAGGCGCCGGTCGAGGCGGTCCATCACTTCCGGCTTGGAGTCGATCTCCATCTTGATGCGCGCCGCCGCCTCGTCGATGAGGTCGATCGCCTTGTCGGGCAGGAAGCGGTCGGTGATGTATCGATTCGACAGCTCCGCCGCCGCAACGATCGCGGGGTCGGTGATCTCGACTCCGTGATGCAGCTCATAGCGCTCCTGCAAGCCGCGCAGGATGGCAATCGTCGATTCGACCGAGGGTTCGCCGACCAGGATTTTCTGGAAACGGCGCTCGAGGGCGGCGTCCTTCTCGATGTATTTGCGGTATTCGTCCAGGGTCGTCGCGCCGATGCAATGCAGCTCACCGCGCGCAAGCGCGGGCTTGAGCATGTTGCCGGCGTCGATCGCGCCTTCGGCCTTGCCGGCGCCGACCATCGTGTGAATCTCGTCGATGAAGACGATCGTCTTGCCCTGGTCGGCGGCGATTTCCTTGAGCACCGCCTTCAGGCGTTCTTCGAACTCGCCGCGGTATTTCGCGCCGGCCAGCAGCGCTGCGAGATCCAGCGTCAGCACCCGCTTGTCCTTGAGCGTTTCGGGCACTTCGCCATTCACGATGCGCTGCGCGAGGCCTTCGACGATGGCCGTCTTGCCGACCCCCGGCTCGCCGATCAGCACCGGGTTGTTCTTCGTACGCCGTTGCAGGATCTGGATGGAGCGGCGGATTTCATCGTCGCGCCCGATCACCGGGTCGAGCTTGCCGCTGCGCGCCCGGTCGGTGAGATCGATCGTGTACTTCTTGAGCGCCTCGCGCTGGCCTTCCGACTCGGCCGAGCCGACATTGGCGCCGCCGCGCACCGCATCGATGGCGGCTTCCAGGCTTTTCTTGTTGCCGCCGAAATCGCGCAGCAGCCGGCCGGCCTCGCTCTTGTCGTCGATAAGGGTGAGCAGGAAGAGTTCGCTCGCGATGTACGAGTCGCCCCGGCGCTGGGCTTCCTTCTCGGTCTGGTTGAGAAGCCCCAGCAGCTCGCGGCTTACCTGTACCTGGCCGTCGGTGCCTTGCACCTGGGGCAGGCGCTTGAGCGCCGCGTCGACCCCATTGCTCAGCGGGCCTACCGCCACGCCCGCGCGCTCCAGCAGGGGGCGCGCGCTGCCGTCGTCCTGGCGCAGCAGGGCGGCGAGCAAATGCAAGGGGTCGATGTATTGCTGGTCATTGCCGATCGCGATGGATTGCGCGTCGGCAAGGGCTTCCTGGAATCGGGTTGTCAGTCGGTCTTGTCGCATAGGGTTCCTCTGACGAAGAATATGGGTGCGACGCGTTGGATTTCAAGGCCGGGAACGGCCGATTTCCTTCGGGGTTTCCCAGCGTTCGCGGGCCTGCGAGTCGCTCGCCTTGGCCTCCACCCAGCGCGTGCCGCGTGGACCCGATTCGCGCTTCCAGAATGGGGCTTCGGTCTTGAGGGTGTCGACCATGTAGCGGCAAGCCTCGAAGGCGGCGTCGCGATGCGCGCTCGCCGCCGCTACCAGCACGATCCGGTCGCCGGGACGCAGTTCGCCGTAACGATGGATTACGAGCGCCGATTCGAGTTCCCAGCGGCCAACCGCACGTTCGGCGATTTCCTGGAGGCTGTGCTCCGTCATGCCGGGATAGTGCTCGAGCGTGATTCGCTCGACCGGGAAGGCCTCCTGCCCTTCCTCGCGCGTCCGTTCGCGCGCCAGCCCGGTAAAGCTGACGACGGCGCCCGCCCGTCCTGCAGTCTGCGATTCCAGCGTCAAGATTTCGCGAGCCGGATCGAAGTCTTCCTGCTGTACGCGAATCCGTACGCGAGCCTGAATGCTTTCGTTCAAGGTTCAGCCACCCGTCACCGGCGGGAAGAATGCGACTTCCGCATCCTCCCGCAACTTCGTGGAGTCGTTCGTCACGACCTGGTCGACCGCGACCCGGATGGAGCCGATGCGTTCGAACGCGTCCGACCAGCGCTCTCCTCGCCCCTTCAACCAGGAGCGCAGTTGCCCGACGGTCGAAACGTGCGAGGGAACGGTCACTTGTTCCTGCGCGCAGTCGAGTGCTTCGCGCAGCCGGGCAAAGTACAAGATGGTCAGGCGCATGGTCACCACAACCCCTCAACCTACCGGACCCGTCAGATCCGACAGAGGCAGGAACGGCACCAACTGCCCCGGTGAAACCCCGGCTCCCGCCGGGACATCGACCAAGCCGTCCGCCCATGCGACAGAGCTTAACAGCGCGGAATTCTGGCTTGGGAACAGATCCAGCCCCCCGCGCTCGTTACGGCGTGCCCGTAGGAATTCTCGGCGCTCGGGATCCGCCTCCCATTGGAAATCGGCACGCATCTCGAATTGCGCCGGCGCACGCCGTGCCAGTCCCATCAGCTGTTCGAGCAAGGGGCGCACGAACAGCACGAACGTGATGAAGCTGGACACGGGATTGCCGGGCAGGCCAAGGAAAGGCACATCGCGCACGCTGCCGCGGACGCTACCGAAGGCCAGTGGTTTCCCAGGCTTCATGGCGATCTTCCACAGATCGAGCCTTCCCACCGCCAGCACCGCCGCCTTGACGTGATCCTCTTCCCCAACCGATACGCCGCCGGTGCTGACAACCAGGTCGTTGCCCTGCGCCGCCTCTGCAAGCGCCGCCTTGGTCGCGTCGAGGCGATCGGGAATCATGCCCAAGTCCTGCAATTCGCACCCCAACATGCGAATCAGGCCTGCGAGGAGGTAGCGATTGGAGTTGTAGATCTGCCCCGGCGCGGCTTGCTCCCCGGGGGTGGCGAGTTCATCGCCCGTGCAAAGCAAGGCAACGCGAGGTTTACGGACCACAGTCAGCTTCGCCGCACCGACGGAGGCCGCAACCCCGAGGTGCTGCGGCCGCAAGCCTTGTCCTGCCTGCAGTGCCGTGGCGCCCTTGGCGATATCGCTCCCTGCCCGGCGAATCCACTCGCCCCGCCGGGGTGCCTCCCGTACGACGACGTGATCCCCTTCCAGCTTCGTTGCCTCCTGCATCACGACCGCGTCGCAGCCCTCGGGAATGGCCGCACCCGTGAAGATCCGGGCCGCGCAACCGGGAGAGAGTATTCCCGGGGCCTGTCCCGCGGCGAATCGCCCGCGCAAGGGCAGGCGTGCCGGCACCTGTGCCACCTCGGCGCACCGCACCGCATAGCCATCCATTTGCGAATTGTCGAGCGCGGGAACATCGACCGTCGCCAATACCGGCTGCGCGAGAACACGGCCCACCGCGTCCTCGGTCGCGAGCATTTCGGTTTCCGCAATCGCGCGCGCGCACGCAAGGACACGCGCCCGCACCTCTTCGACGCTCAGCATTGCGGCAGCTCCAGCTTGGTTGCGATGAAGCGCGCAATGGCGTCGGGATCGTCGAGGTCCAGCACCACCAGATGCGGCGCCTCCGCGAGGGCGGGATCGTCCGTCGCAACGGCGACGACGCCGGCCGCGATCGGTCTCGACCCGCCCGCGGCATCTTCTCGATTGCGCTTCACCTCGATATACGGAATATCCGCGGTGCCGCGAAACCCTTCCACGAATACGACATCGCAATCTTCGAGGCGGTTCAACAGACGCCGCAACAAATCGCCGGGCGCGTCGATGGTCCGATTTTCATCCTCTTCGCTCAGCAGGGCCCATCGCCGGGGCGATGCAAGCAATACCTGTCGGGCGCCGGCTTCGCGAAACCGGTAGGAATCCTTGCCCGGGCGGTCCACATCGAAGCCCTCGTGCGCATGCTTGATCGCCGCGACACGCAGGCCCTCGCGCGCAAAATGCAGGATCAATTTCTCGATCAAGGTCGTCTTGCCGGAACCCGAATCACCGACAAATCCGAAGGCCTTCATCGCCGCGCACGCGGGCGCCTCAGAGCGCGCGCGCCTCCACGAAGCTGCGCACCTGCGCCGCGTCCGCGGGCATCACTTCGCAGCGCTGCGGTAGCGCTTCCAGACCGGCGAAGGCGGCCGGTCGATCGGGTTCACGGCCCAGCGCCTCGCGGATCGTTGCCGCGAATTTCGCCGGCAAAGCCGTTTCCAGGCAGATCATGGGCACGTCAACCCGGCGCTTTTCCCGCCCGACCTTGACGCCATCCGCGGTATGCGGATCGAGGATGCGGCCGTCGCGCGCGAACTGATCCCGAATGGTGGCGATGCGATCGGCATGCGTGCTGCGCCCCGAGACAAACCCGCTCTTTTGCACGGCATCCTCGTAGGGCGTATCGGCAAGGTCGAAACGGCCGGCGGTATCGACCTGCCACCAAAGTTCGCGCAAGGCGTCCGGATCGCGGCCGACCATGTCGAACATGAAACGCTCGAAATTCGAGGCCTTGGAAATATCCATCGAAGGACTGCTGGTCGCATGCGTCTCGCCGCCCCCGCGCACCCGATAGCGGCCCGTCCGGAAGAACTCGTCGAGCACGTCGTTCTCGTTCGTCGCCACGACGAGGCGCGAGATGGGAAGGCCCATCCGCCGTGCGATCCAACCCGCCAGTACATTGCCGAAATTGCCCGACGGCACGCAGAAATCGACGACCTGGCCCTTCTCCGCCGTCGCGGCAAAATATCCGCGAAAGTAGTACACGACCTGCGCAACGACGCGGGCCCAGTTGATGGAATTGACGGCGCCCAGGTGGTGCCTGCGCTTGAAGTCGGCATCGCCGGCGATCTGCTTGACGATGTCCTGGCAATCATCGAAGCTGCCTTCGATGGCCAGGTTGAAGATGTTCGCGTCCTGCAGCGAATACATCTGCGCGCGCTGGAACTCGCTCATGCGCCCATGCGGCGAGAGCATGAATACGCGCAGGCCCGGACGCCCCCGCAATGCCACCTCGGCTGCCGAGCCCGTATCGCCGGACGTCGCGCCGAGGATATTGAGGCGCTCCCCGCGGCGCCCGAGTTCATGCTCGAACAACGCGCCCAGCAGCTGCATCGCGATGTCCTTGAACGCGAGTGTCGGACCATTGGACAGCTGCAGCAGAAAGAGCCCGGGCTCAAGCGCGACGACCGGCGTGATCTCTGCGCTGCCGAAATTGCTTTCCGTGTAGGTCGACGACACCATGCGTTCGAGTTCCGCGCGTGGGTAATCGTCGGCGAACAATGCGAGAACCTCGAGCGCCAGTTGAGGGTACGGCAGGATGCGCCAGCGCTCGAGCAAGGCGTCGACGCGCGGGATGGTCTGGGGAACGACCAATCCGCCGTCGGGCGCGAGGCCTTCGAGCAGCACCTCGCGAAACCGGGCCGCCGGCATGCGCCCGCGCGTGGAGACGTAATGCACAGGCCCCGCCCTAGCCCAGTTCTTCCTGGCGGATCCGGATGACCGGTGCCAGGACGGTTTCCAGCGCCTCGATGCGCTTGAGCGCTTCGATGACGTCGCGCTCGAGCGCCTCGTGGGTCAGCATGATGACGTCGGCCTGGTTCTCGCCCTCGGCCGGCTCGCGCTGGAACAGCGCATCGATCGAGATCCGGCAGTCTGCGAGGATGCGGGCGATATCGGCGAGCACTCCGGTGCGGTCGGCGACCCTCATGCGGAAGTAATAGGACGTCTTCGTGTCCTCGATCGCCAGCCAGGGCAGCTGCACCAGGGCGTCGGCCTGGAACGCGAGGTGCGGCACGCGGTCCTCGGGATCGGCCGTGTGCATGCGCGTGACATCGACGAGGTCGGCCACGACTGCCGAAGCCGTCGGTTCGGAGCCCGCACCGGGTCCGTAGTACATCGTCGTGCCAACCGCGTCGCCCTTCACGAGGACCGCGTTCATGGCACCCTCGACGTTGGCCAGCAGCCGCTGCATCGGCACGAGCGTGGGGTGGACGCGCAATTCGAGGCCGGCCGGCGTAATGCGGGTGATGCCCAGCAATTTGATGCGGTAGCCGAGCTGCTCGGCGTAGCGGATGTCGTCCGCCGCAAGGTCCGCGATTCCTTCGATGTGGGCCGCATCGAAACGGATGGGCACGCCGAAGGCGATGGCCGCGAGAATCGAGATCTTGTGTGCGGCATCGGTACCGTTGATGTCGAAGCTCGGATCGGCCTCGGCATAGCCGAGCGCCTGCGCCTGGCGCAGGGCGTCGGCGAACGTGGCCCCGGTATCGCGCATGCGCGAAAGAATGAAATTGCTCGTGCCGTTAATGATGCCCGCGATCCACTCGATTCGGTTTCCGGTCAGCCCCTCGCGCAGCGCCTTGATGATCGGGATTCCGCCCCCGACTGCGGCCTCGAATGCGACCATGACGCCTATCTTGCGGGCGGCGTCGAATATTTCATTGCCGTGCAAAGCCAGCAGCGCCTTGTTGGCCGTCACGACGTGCTTGTCGTGCGCGATCGCGTCGAGCACGAACTGGCGTGCGGGTTCCGTGCCGCCGATCAGCTCGACGACAATGTCGATGTCGGGGTGACGCACCACTTCCTGCAGGCGATCCGTCACGGTGACAGCGTCCCCGATCAGGGCCTTGGCGCGCGCCACGTCGCGCACGGCCACCATGGCGACCTCGATCCCCCGGCCCGCGCGGCGCCGAATGACATCCTGGTTTCGGTGCAGCACCTGGTAGGTGCCGCGGCCGACGGTTCCCAGTCCCAGGAGACCGACCTTGATGGGCTTCATTTCGGGCTCCATCCGTCGCGCCGGAACATCTCGCGAATGCCGCGCAGCGCCTGTCGGGTGCGCAATTCGTTCTCGATCATCGCAAAGCGCACATGGCCGTCGCCGTATTCGCCAAACCCGATGCCCGGCGATACGGCGACCTTCGCTTCCTGCAGGAGCTTCTTGGCGAATTCCAGGGAGCCCGCAGGCGCGTAGGCCTCGGGAATGCGTGCCCAGACGTACATCGAGGCGCGCGGTACTTCGACCATCCATCCCATTTCGTGCAGGCCTTTGACCAGGACGTCGCGCCGCTTCCTGTATTGCTGCGCGATCTCGCGCACGCAGTCCTGCGGTCCTTCGAGGGCGGCGATCGAGGCGACCTGGATCGGCGTGAAGGTGCCGTAGTCGTGATAGCTCTTGATACGAGCCAACGCCGTCACCAGGTCGCGATTGCCCACCATGAAGCCGATGCGCCACCCGGCCATGTTGTAGCTCTTGCTCATCGTGAAGAACTCGACCGCGACCTCGCGTGCACCCGGAACCTGCAGGATCGAAGGCGCGCGCTCGCCTTCGAAGACGATGTCGGCATAGGCCAGGTCGTGCACGACGTAGATGGAATGCTCGCGCGCGAGCTCGACCACGCGGCGGAAGAAATCGAGATCGACGCATTGCGCGGTGGGATTGCTCGGGAATCCCATGATGATCATGCGCGGCTTGGGTAGCGATTCGCGGATCGCACGTTCGAGCTCGCCGAAGAAGTCGACTCCCGGCGTCATCTTCACCGAGCGGATGTCCGCCCCGGCGATGATGGCGCCGTAGATATGGATCGGATAGCTCGGGTTGGGCACGAGCACCGTCTCGCCGCGATCGAGCGTCGCGAGCATCAGGTGCGCGAGGCCTCCTTGGAGCCGATCGTGACGATCGCTTCCGTCTCGGGATCGATCTCGACTTCGTAGCGCTCGCGATACCAATTGCTGATCGCGCGGCGCAAGCGTGGGATGCCCTTGGATACGGAATACCCATGCGTGTCGGGGCGTTGCACAGCCTCGAGCAATTTCTGCACAATGTGAGGAGGCGTGGGCCCATCCGGGTTCCCCATGCTCATGTCCACGATATCCTCGCCGCGGCGGCGCGCGGCCATCTTCAGTTCGCCCGTAATATTGAATACGTACGGCGGCAGCCGCTTCAGACGCGAGAATTCCGGCGCTTCCTTGCCCATTCCATCCTCGAAAATCGCCGCCGGCGGCTGCCAGCAGCGCAAATAAGCTGCATAATTTACCCGAACTGCGCCGCGAAACCGGGAAATCTCGACCGGTACGGCGCGCGGAGCGCGATTGAAGCTGCACGCACAGGCACCGTCGAATTTCAACACCGTGACCGGCTATGGGCCGGACTACATCGAAGTGAACCGGGTGCGGCACGCCGGTTCCCTGATCGTGGCGCCGGACTCCCCTGTACGCACCTGGAGCGCCGACGCGATCGAGACCCTGCACGAAGACGATTTCGTACCCGTTCTCGCCCTGGAGCCCGAACTCGTGCTGGTTGGCACGGGAGCGCAACAGCGCTTCCTGCCTCCTGCCCTCCTGGCAAGCCTGGCGCAGGCCGGTGTCGGCTTCGAGGTCATGGACACGGCGGCGGCGTGCCGCACGTTCAACATCCTGATGGGGGAGAATCGACGCGTTGTCGGCGCGTTTCTGTCCCCGAACATTCTTTCCAAGAGCCAGGCATGAGCAGCAAGAAGACGCTTAGCGTCGACAAGGAAGTGCCGGACTTCACGGCCGATTCGACGGCGGGCAAGTTCCGTCTCTCGGAGCACCGTGGCAAGTCGATCGTCCTGTACTTCTACCCGAAGGACAACACTCCGGGGTGCACGATGGAGTCGAACGATTTTGCGGCTGCGAGCAAGCGCTTTGAGAAGGCCGGCGCGTCGATCATCGGCGTTTCGCGCGACTCGCTCGCATCGCACGAGAAGTTTCGCGCGAAATTCGAACTACCCTTCGTCCTGTTGTCCGATCCGGAAGAAAAGCTCTGTACCCTGTTCGGTGTCATGAAGCAAAAGAACATGTATGGAAAGATGGTATACGGCATCGAGCGCAGCACGTTCCTGATCGACGCCAAGGGCGTGTTGCGCCAGGAATGGCGCGGCGTCAAGGTGCCCGGCCATGTCGATGCCGTATATGAAGCCGTGGTCGAGAACAAGTGATTCGTCCCATCGAAGCAAAGTCATGTAAATAGCCAGCCTTACACGCGTCGAACAGCCCGCATCCGATCCACTTCTCGCAGAGTCGCACCCCGCATGCCCCTTCCCAAGGCACCCAGCAAGCCCGCAACGATTCTCGAACCCGGACTTCCCAGCAACGTCGCCCCTGTCCGACCGATCGTCCCGGAACGCCAGTTCGTGGCGGCGGAGCCGCGAAAGCGGACGCAGGCGCCGCCGCCAGCACCGCACCCTGCGCCTGCCGCATCCTTCGGCTCGCCCGATGCGCGTCTGACGCTCGTCGAGACGGATACGGGGTCCAAGGCGGCACGCAAGGCCAAGACCCGGGCGGTCCATGCGCGCCAGCGCATGTTCGTGCTCGACACGAACGTGCTGATGCACGATCCGACCAGCCTGTTCCGCTTTGAAGAGCACGACCTCTTCCTGCCGATGATGACGCTCGAAGAGCTCGACGGGCACAAGAAGGGCATGTCCGAAGTGGCACGCAACGCGCGCCAGGCGAGCCGCTCGCTCGACGCCCTGGTCGCGTCCTGCAAGACACCGATCGAGGATGGAATCCTGCTGTCGACGCTCGGCAATTCCGACGCGACGGGCCGGCTCTTTCTGCAGACGCAAGCGATCGGCAGTGCGCTGCCGGCGAGCCTGCCGGTCGGCAAGGCGGACAACCAGATCCTGAGCGTCGTGCGCGCACTCAAGGAACTGCATCCCGACCGCGACGTAATCCTGGTGTCCAAGGACATCAACATGCGCGTCAAGGCGCGCGCCTTGGAACTTGCCGCCGAGGATTACTTCAATGACAAGGTGCTCGAGGACACCGACATCCTCTACACCGGGGTCTACGCGCTGCCGGGCAACTTCTGGGATCGTCACGGCAAGGGCATGGAGTCATGGCAGCAAGGTGGCTTCACCTACTACCGGATCAGCGGTCCCGTCGTCCCGGACCTGATCGTCAATCAGTTCGTCTATCTCGAGGAAGGCGCACCGTTCTACGCCCAGGTGCGCGAAATTCGCGGCAAGACGGCGGTGCTGCGTGTCATGCGCGACTACCTGCATGCGAAAAACGCCGTATGGGGCGTGACCGCGCGCAACCGCGAGCAAAGCTTCGCGCTCAACCTGCTGTGCGATCCGGAATGCGACTTCGTCTCGCTCATCGGCCAGGCGGGCACGGGAAAGACGCTTCTCGCGCTCGCCGCGGGACTGTCCCAGACCTTCGAGGCCAAGCGCTTCACCGAAATCATCTTCACGCGCGCGACCGTGCCGGTCGGCGAAGACATCGGCTTCCTGCCGGGCACCGAAGAAGAAAAAATGGCGCCCTGGATGGGCGCCCTCGAGGACAATCTCGAAGTGCTCAACCGCAGCGACGAATCGGGCGGTGAATGGGGCCGCGCCGCGACCAACGACCTGATCCGCACGCGCATCCGCATCAAGTCCATGAGCTTCATGCGAGGCCGCACGTTCATCAACAAGTTCCTCATCATCGACGAGGCGCAGAACCTGACGCCCAAGCAGATGAAGACGCTCGTCACCCGGGCTGGTGCGGGGAGCAAGGTCATCTGCCTGGGCAATATCGCCCAGATCGACACGCCCTATCTCACCGAGGGCAGTTCAGGCCTGACCTATGTCGTCGATCGCTTCAAAGGCTGGCAGCACGCCGGTCACGTGACCTTGCAGCGGGGTGAACGTTCGCGCCTGGCGGATTACGCCGCCGAGGCGCTTTAGCGGCAGAGGACTATCGAACGGCACCCTTGTCGAAGTGCGGGTTCTGAATAATTCCGATTCGATTGCCGAAAGGGTCCTTCACGGACGCGACTTTGATGCCCTCGCCCACGTCGGTCACGGGTTCAATCGAGATCGCGCCCAAAGAAAGCAGGCGCGCATAGGAGCTTTCGGCATCCTCCACGCCCCAGTACGCCTGCGTACCGTCCGCACCTGGCGTGGCACCGGGCAGCAGGCCCAGCTCAAATCCGCCTACGGAAAAGCCCACGTAGAAGGGCTGGTCGAAATACGGAGGTGCACCGAGAAATTCCGCATACCACTTCTTGGCCGCGTCGAGATCAGGTGCAGGGTAGATCGCCGTGCGAAGTCCCAGGATCATGGTGGTTCTCCCCATTGACTGGGGCGGTGGCGTTGGCGGCACCGCGAGCCAGGATGCTAACTTACCCCCCCAGCCGTCCCAGCACAATCGCCTCGAGTTCCGCGGCCACGTCCTTGCAGACGTCGGTCAATTCCTCGAGCACCTCGTAGACGGCACGCATCTTGATCAACTGGCGCGCGTCGGGCTCATCGCGGAACAGGCGCGACATCGCCGAACGCAGCACGTGATCGGCCTGTGCCTCCAGGTCGTCGATCCGGTTGCACAGCACCAGCACCTCCTGGCTGTGCTCCGGCTGCGCCAGCATCGCAACCGCCTTCTGGATACACAGCCCTGCATCGAGCGCGAGTTGCGCCAGGCGCATCGCTTCGGGCGTGAGCGAGGTTACGTGGTAGAGGTGAATGGTCTGCGCTGCATCCTCCGTGAGATCGAGGATGTCGTCGAGCCGGTTGATCAGCGCGACGATGGCGCTGCGCGGATGCGGGGGGAACATCGAGCGGCGCACGGCACCGTGCACGTCGTCGACCACTGCGTCAGCGCGTTTTTCGAGCGCCTCGATCTCCCGCACCATGCCGCGCGGATCGTTCAGGTCGCCCAGGAGCTGGAGCAGCGCTTCCAGCGCACCGACGCACATCTGCGCGTGCAGGTCGAACAGCGGATAAAAGCGGCCATCGCGCCAGCGCAGCCGGCCCAGCAAATGACGCCAGAAGTGGCGTTCGCGGCGTTCGGGTACCTGGCGCCCGTCACCGGCCCCTGCACTGGCATCGGGGTCCTGGCCGGCGCGCATTTCGTTCATGTTCAAAACGCAGGCCCCGTCAGGGAAAGATTGTCGAAGCGCGTGTGCTCGCCGCCAAAGCGCAACTGCACGCGCCCGATCGGCCCGTTGCGCTGCTTGCCAATGATGATTTCCGCGATGCCCTTGTCCGCGCTGTCGGGGTTGTACACCTCGTCGCGGTAGATGAAGAGGATCACGTCGGCGTCTTGTTCGATGGCACCGGATTCGCGCAAATCCGACATGACGGGTCGCTTGTCGGTGCGCTGCTCGACCGTCCGGTTGAGCTGCGAAAGCGCGATAACGGGAACGTGCAGCTCCTTGGCCAGTGCTTTGAGGGAGCGCGAGATTTCGGAAATTTCCGTCGCCCGGTTCTCGCCGGCCGAACTCGCCGACATGAGCTGGAGGTAGTCGACGATGATGAGACCGAGCTTGCCATATTCGCGCGCCAGGCGACGCGCCCGGGCGCGCAGCTCCAGCGCATTGAGCGCGGGCGTCTCGTCGATATGCAGCGGTGCCGCGTGCATGCGCTCCATCGCTTCACTGAGCTTGGGCCAGTCTTCATCGGTCAATCGCCCCGTGCGCAGGCGATGCGCATCGATGCGACCGACCGAACCGAGCAGACGCATCGCGAGCTGTTGCGCGCCCATTTCCATCGAGAACACCGCCACGGGCATGCCCATGTCGATCGCGACGTGCTGGCCGACGTTCAGCGCGAGCGCCGTCTTGCCCATCGAGGGACGCCCCGCGATGATGATGAGATCGCCCTCCTGGAATCCGGCGGTCTTGGAATCCAGGTCCGTAAAGCCGCTGGGCACTCCCGTCACGTCGCTGGTGCTGGCGCGCTCGAACAACTCCTGGATGCGCTCGACGACTTTCGTCAGGAGCGGTTCCAGCTTCTGGAAGCCGCCGCGATCGCGTGCCCCCTGCTCGGCGATCTGGAATACCTTGGTTTCCGCTTCGTCGAGGATCTGCTTGGCTTCGCGCCCTTGCGGATTGATCGCAGCGGCCGAGATCTCCTCGCCGACCCCGATCAAGCGGCGCAGCACCGCTCGTTCGCGCACGATCTCCGCGTAGCGCCGGATATTGGCCGCCGACGGCGTGTTCTGCGCAAGCGAATTGAGATAGGAAACGCCGCCCGCCTCGGCATCCTTGCCGCTCGTGCGCAAGGCTTCGAAGACGGTGATCGCGTCGGCAGGACGCGAATTGTCGATCAGGCGCGAGATGTGCTGGAAGATGAGCCGGTGGTCGTGCCGGTAGAAATCCTCGGCGACCAGACGGTCCGCGATGCGGTCCCACGCGGAGTTGTCGAGCAATAAGCCGCCCAGGACGGACTGCTCCGCCTCCACCGAATGCGGCGGCGTACGCGCCGCCGCAAGCTGCGGATCCGCAACCGGCGAATTCATGCTCCCTCCCTCTTCCCCGGTCACTATACCAAGTGCCGGGCGGGAAATTCGATCAGGCGTGCTCGCCGAGAACCGAAACGGTGATTTCCACGACCACGTCCGAATGCAGTGCAATCGAGATCTTGTGGTCGCCGACCGTCTTGAGCGGGCCGTTGGGCAGGCGGATGCTGGCCTTGGGAACGTCGAAGCCCTGCTTGCCCAGGGCCTCGGCGACGTCGAAATTGGTCACCGAGCCGAACAGTCGTCCGTCAACACCGGCTTTCGCGCTGATCTGCAGCGTAAGGCCGTTCATGCGCTCGCCTTGGCCTTGGGCCGAGGCCAGGCGATCCGCGTGCGCGCGCTCCAGACCGGCGCGGCGCGACTCGAATTCCTGGATCGCGGTTTGCGTCGCACGGCGTGCCTTGCCCGAGGGAATCAGGTAGTTGCGGGCGAACCCGTCCTTGACCTTGACCACTTCCCCCAACTGACCGAGGTTGACGACTTTTTCCAACAAAATGATTTGCATGGCGGATCCTGACGATGTGCCTGCGCGCGGCGCGCGCCTCAGTGGATGTCCGTGTACGGCAGTAGCGCAAGGAAGCGCGCGCGCTTGATTGCCGAGTCGAGCTGGCGCTGATAGTGCGCCTTGGTGCCGGTCAGGCGCGCCGGAATGATGCGGCCGTTGTCCTGGATGAAATCGCGCAGCGTCTCGACGTCCTTGTAGTCGATCATCTCGACCTTTTCCGCCGTGAAGCGGCAGAACTTCCTACGCTTGAAGAGGGCGTTCTGCTGCTGCGAACGCCGCCCATTCATCTTGCCCTTGCCCTTGAGGCCGGCTTTTCCTTTTCCACTGCTTTTACGGGGTGGTGGCATGTTGATCTCCGTCCTTTTTTCCTAAGAGCCGTCGGATTTGTCTTTCGGAAAACCGCGAGTCCGAATGTCCGCCGGCCGGATTCCTGATTAATTGGCTATTCGGGAAAATTCCTGAACATGTACGAGGATGCGGGTGCTGCGCTTGCTGCGCGGCGCGAGGAACCCATCCAGCTCGAGATCCCCGCCCAGCTGCTCTGCAGCCAGGCGCGTGGCGGTCTCGCCCAGCGCGACCGCATCGAACGAGAAATCGAGCACGCGCTCCACACCCGCTTCCGTGAGCGTCGACAGGTGCCGCAGGCGTGCGTCCAGCACCGGCACGCCTGCCGGTGTGAAGCGCACTGCGGCGCGTTCGATCAAGGTCGCGTTCATTCGTACCCGGTTCACGTTGGATGTGGCGCAAGGCTCGCGCACCGCGGCACACGCCGCGGCACAGGCCTTAGGCCGGTGCGCTCAGCGATTCCGCCGCCGACTTGCGCGCCTCTTCCTTCTCGACGACCTTCATCATCGGGCTGGGCGTGCTGATTGCCTTCTTCATGCCCACCGTCAGGTGGCGCAATACGGCGTCGTTGTAGCGGAACCCATGCTCGAGCTCATCGAGCGTCGCCTTGTCGCACTCGATGTTGAACAGCACGTAATGGGCCTTGACCAGCTTTTCGATCGGATATGCCAGCTGGCGCCGGCCCCAATCCTCGACCCGATGAATCTTGCCTTCATGGCCGGTGACGAGCGTGCGATAGCGCTCGATCATGGCCGGGACCTGCTCGCTCTGGTCCGGATGAACGATGAAGCAAATTTCGTAATGACGCATACCGATACCCCTTGTGGTTTTCCCTTTCGGGAGCAGCTGCCCGCTCATGTGTCCTGAGGAAACCGGACACGGCCCGCAATGACGACTGCCGGATTTGAATCCAGCAACGCCGGCACGAACCAAGCACACCCAACTACGACTCGGGAAAGTCGCGGTGCAGCAAGGATTAAGCCTTCAATTTTACTACGGTTTTTGGGCCCGCGGCAAGCCGGGATCGGCACTCGCCTGGAGGCCGCGCTGGCGCCGGGTTTCGAAGAGGCAAACCCCCGCCGCCACCGAAACGTTCAGGCTTTCCATGCCGCCTTGCATGGGGATGAACGCGAGTTCGTCGCATTTCTCCCGCGTCAGACGGCGCAAGCCCGAGCCTTCGGCGCCCAGCGCCCAGGCCCGAGGCCCCGTCAGGTCGATTTCAAACAGACTGTGCCGCGCCTCGACATCGGCACCCACAACCCAGATTCCGGCTTGCTGCATTTCCTGAATGGCGCGCGCCAGGTTCGTGACGGGAACCAGCGGCAATGTTTCGGTTGCGCCCGCTGCTGCCTTGGCCACCACGGGAGTCAGCGCCGCCGAGCGATCGCGCGGCACGATCACGGCCTGCGCGCCCGCGGCCGCTGCCGTGCGCATGCAGGCGCCCAGGTTGCGCGGGTCCGTGACGCCATCGAGAACCAACAGCAGCGTCTCCCGATTGGCGCCATCGAGGACATCGTCGAAGCTCGTATTGGTCTTGCGTGCCCGGGCACGCGCGACGACACCCTGATGCGGCGCCTCGGGCGAAAGTCCATCGAGGCGTTCGCCATCGGCAGCGACGCAGCGAACCTTTGCGGCCGAGGCACGTGCCAACAGGTTTTGCATACGTGCATCGCGCCGGCTGGAATCGAAATACAGCTCGTCAATCGACTCAGGATCCGTACGTAACCGTGCGCCGACCGCATGAAACCCGGCCAAAACGCACTTTTCCTCGCTCTTCATTTGCGCCGCCGCGCTCCCTGCGTCGATTTCTTCGCGCTGCGCGGCGCCGGTTTCCCGCGTCGCGCCGCGAGGCGTTCGGCACGCTTGGCCTGGCGTTCGCGCCGCTCCTCCACGCCTTCACCGGGAGTGGCACGAGCGGGCGATCGCACCGCTGCCCCTTCGCGCGCCGCCGCAACCCCGTCACGCATCATGCGAAAGTCGATGCGTCGTCCTTCCAGGTCGACGCGCGCCACCTGCACGGTCAGGCGGTCACCCAGCCGATAGCGGATTCCGGTCCGCTCTCCGCGCAGTTCGTGCGTTGCCTCGTTGAACTGGAAATACTCGCTGCCCAGGTCGGATACGTGGACCAGGCCCTCGACATACAACTCGTCGAGCACCACGAAAAGGCCAAAGGGGACCACAGCGCTGATCGATCCGGAGAAGGTTTCCCCGACGCGCTCGCGTACGTAGTAGCTCTTGAGCCACGCTTCGACATCGCGCGAGGCGTCGTCCGCGCGTCGCTCGTTGGAAGAGCACATCATGCCCAGCTGCTCCCATCGCGTCATCGGCGTGGTCTCTTCGCCCGGGTGCAGCGGTGGCGGAATGTAGCGACGATCGGCCAGCACCGCTTTGAGGCATCGATGTACCAGCAGGTCCGGATAGCGGCGGATCGGCGACGTGAAATGCGCGTAGGCCCCGAACGCGAGTCCGAAGTGTCCCGCGTTGTGCGGGCTGTACTGCGCCTGCTGCATGGAACGCAAAAGCAGCATGTGCAGCAGAGGAGCGTCGGGGCGCGCGCGCAAGCGCCCGATGAGGTTCGCGTAATCGCCGGGCTGCGGGGCTTCTCCCCCGCCAAGTTGCAGCCCAAACGCCTTGAGCGTGGCGCGCAAGGTCTCCAGTTTCGCGGGTGTCGGCCCTTCATGCACCCGCAACAAGGTCGGGTGCTGCTTGCGTTCGAGGAAGTCCGCTGCGCAAACGTTCGCCGCCAGCATGCATTCTTCGATCAGGCGGTGCGCGTCATTGCGCACCCGCGCCACGATGCGCTCGATGCGTCCATTGGCGTCGCAGATGATCTGCGTCTCGGTCGTTTCCAGTTCGAGCGCACCGCGCTTGGCACGCGCCTGCGCGAACGCCCGGTACACCTCGTGCAATTCGTGCAGGCGCGGCAGCAGCTTGGCATGTCGTGCCGCTGCCCGGCTGTCCGGATTCGAGAGCGCTTCCCAGACTTCCGTATACGTCAGGCGCGCATGCGAGTGCATGACGGCGGAATAGAACTGATAGCCGCGCACGGTGCCGTCCTTGCGAATGGTCATGTCGCAGACCATGACAAGCCGATCGACATCCGGCTTGAGCGAGCACAGGCCGTTCGAGAGTTCCTCCGGCAGCATCGGGATCACGCGGCGCGGGAAGTAGACCGAAGTGGAGCGCTTTTGCGCCTCGGCGTCGAGAGCCGAGGTCGAGTTCACGTAATGGTCCACATCGGCGATCGCGACGATCAGGCGCCAGCCCTTGCGCCCGTCCGCTTCGCAGTACACCGCATCATCGAAATCGCGCGCGTCCTCGCCGTCGATCGTCACCAGCGCGATATCGCGCAGGTCGACGCGTCCCGCGAGATCCTTGCGCCTCACTTCCGTCGGAAGTTCCTTGGCGGCCGCAAGAACCTCCTCGGGAAAGATGTGCGGTACGCCGAACTTGCGCACGGCGATCTCGATTTCCATCCCCGGGTCGTCGATTTCCCCCAGCACCTCGACAACCCGACCGACCGCCTGCATGTTCCTCTGCGGCTGCTGCACGATCTCGACGACAACCACCTGCCCGTCGCGGGCGCCCGCGCCCGATTGCGGAGGCACCAGGATGTCGTGGCGGATCCGCTGGTCCTCCGGAACGACGACGCTGACGCCGCGTTCGTTGAGCAGGCGACCGACCAGGCGCGTCGTGCGCCGCTCGATGACATCGACGATCTCGCCCTCGGGCCGCCCGCGCCGGTCCACACCCGTGACGCGCACGAGCGCACGGTCGCCGTGCACCAGCTTGCTCATCTCGGTTTCGGAGAGCACCACGTCGGGGCCGCGGTCGTCGCGGATGAGAAAGCCGAATCCGTCGCGATGCCCCTGAACATGGCCGGACAGCAGGTTCGCGCGCGCCGCGATCAGGACGAGTCCAGCGCGATTGCGCACGACCTGGCCGCCCCGCTCCAATTCGGACAGCGTGGCCTCGAACTCCGGATAGTCCGTGGGAGCAAGATGGAGCAGTGCCAACAATTCCTGCGGGCGCAGGGGTGTCCCCGCCCGCGTCAACGCGGCCAGGACGGCTTGGCTTTGGAGTCCTGGCGGAACCTCGGCCGTAGCCGTGGTACCGCTTGAGGAATTGCTACGGCCGGAATCGGACGACTTACGTGCCATTTGACAAGCAGGAACCTCGACTTAGAATTCGCCCTCCGCTGTCCTGCCCAGGTGGCGAAATTGGTAGACGCGCTAGATTCAGGTTCTAGTGCCGAAAGGTGTGGAGGTTCGAGTCCTCTCCTGGGCACCA
>Ga0181537_10000277_pt1 | contig 47704 bp, 40 predicted proteins | sample PEATcosm2014_Bin_39_FD_119765 | JGI IMG/M metagenome (GOLD analysis project Ga0181537, IMG submission 119765) | Peatland microbial communities from MTU Mesocosm Facility, Houghton, MI, USA - PEATcosm2014_Bin23_10_metaG | ecosystem: Environmental > Terrestrial > Soil > Wetlands > Peat | place...
CCAGCGCTCGATGAAGCCGCTCGTGTCCTGCACGCCACGCAGGCGATCTTCCCAGACGGTAAGTGGGCAGTCGACGCCGAACAGCGACTCCGCAACCACGATGCCGATCGCTGCGATGTGGAACGAGCGGAACCAGGGATTGCGGATCCAGCGCTGGCGCAGCGCGGCACCGATCCAGATTGCAGGAAGGCCCGCGACCACGAAGAGCACGAACGCAGCATGCAAGAGCAGGACGGCGTTCGCCACGGAAGCGGTGATTCAGCGCGACGAGAACAATCGGCTGCCCGTCGTCAGCACGATATTGGCCTGCGCCAGTGCTGCCTCGAAGCGCTCACCGCCCAGTTCGGTGTATTCCATCAAGCGCCCGGATGCGATCGGATCGCCTTCCCGTTTTTCGCGGGCCGGGTGGCACATGAGGACGGAACCGTCGGGTCCGCAACGGATCCACTCGTGCATGTCTTCCCAGTACGACTCGCCATCGGGCCGGAAGTCGTAGACACCCACCATCCACGGGCTCGTGCGAATACCCGCCGCATGCGCCTTCTGGCGCAACCGGCTTTCGCCGAGAGCGTCGATGACCAGGGCCTTGAGATCGCGCAGGTCCTGGGGCGGCTTCGTGCTGCGCACCCAAGGCATTCGGCCTGGATAGCGACGCCGCAGGACTGCCACCAGTTCGTCGCGCACGACCGGAAACTGGTGGATGTGGTGATGCCCATCGACATAGTCGGGCGCGCGCCCCATTGCGTCTTCATAGGCATCGAACTGACGTTCGAGTGCGGCGCGCACGTGCGCGCTCGAAAGCCAGCGCAGCGCGCTGCGCGCGAGCAGCCGCCAGAGCGAACCGAATTCCGCGGGGCGTCCACCGAAGCCTTCCGTAAGGTTCACGTGCAGGCCGATGTCGGCGCGCCGGGTCGACGAATCGGGGGAGCGCAGGTCGGCCGGGAGCGCCCGGGCCGCGGATCGCCACAAGGGCGTTTCGACCAGGGCGCTGGTCGCCGTCACGCGGCCGCGTTCGATGAGATCGACGATGCCATCGATCGCGCCGCCGTCGATGGCGAAGTCGTCGGCAGCGATCACCCAATGCCGTACTTTGGAAACTTCGCTTCCCATGGAACCTGCCAACGGGCTCACCGCACCCGATGCGAGACCGGCGGCTCGATCGGGCTGCGTCCGAGGGCGCGCGCGACGATATAGCGCGGCCGCAATTTGACCTCTTCGTAGACGCGCCCGAGATATTCGCCGAGGATTCCAATGAACAGCAGTTGCACGCCGCTGAAGAACATCAGGCCGGCGACAATCGTGGTCCAGCCCGCGACGTCACTGCCGTTGACCAGATGGTCCACCGTCACCCAGATGCCGTAGCCGAATGCGATGATCGCAAGCAGTGAACCCAGGGCACTCGCAACCCGCAGGGGCAGGTTCGAAAACGCGGTCAGTCCCGACGCGGCCAGCGAGACCAGCGCGCGCATGCCGAATACGCTTTTCCCGGCAAATCGCGGCGGTGGCGTGAACTCGATGGCGCGCGAGCGATAGCCGACCCAGGCATACAGGCCTTTCATGAAACGCGTGCGCTCGGGCAGGGAACAGAGCGCATCGACCACGCACCGGTCCATCAGGCGAAAATCGCCCGCATGGGGTGGAATGTCGATCGACGACCCGAGCTTGAGCAGACGGTAGAAGACGCGAGCGCCCAGGCGCTTGAACGGCGATTCCTCGCTGCGGTCGCTTCGTACGGCATAGACCATATCCCAACCATCGCGCCAGCCCTGGAGCATGGGCGCGAGCAATTCGACCGGGTGCTGCAAATCCGCATCCATGGTGACGACGACGTCACCCTTGGCGTGATCAAGACCTGCTCCGAGGGCCGCCTCCTTGCCGAAATTGCGCGAGAGCGCAAGGCAGAGAACGCCCGTGCCATTCACCCACGGATCGAGCGTCTTGAGCGTCGCATCGGCACTGCCATCGTCGACGATGAGGATTTCCCACGAATCGGTGAGTTTGCGCAGTTGCTCGACCAGCACCGGCAACAGGCGCGGCAGGTTATCCGCCTCGTTGTACGCGGGCACGACGATCGAGATCGACGGCGTGCGCGTACCGCGGTCGGGCGTGGGCGTGCCGGAGCGCAGTTCCTGGCCGTTCGGGGCGGCCAGCAGCGACTCGCGCACGCCAGGGGAGTTGTCGCCGGCAGACATGCCGGAACGATACGCGAACCTCGTTCGCCTGTCGTCGCGCGGGGTTTGCGCGGCGCCGCCATGCCTGGGTCCGCGTAAAATCGCCGGCCCGAAGGGGAAAAATGCGGGGAGCAAAGCAATGGGATACGTTTTTGCAGCGCCGGGCCAGGCCGTTCTACCAGTCGTCGGCACAACGGACCTGTTGCCCGTGCGCCGCATCTATTGCGTGGGCCGCAATTACGCCGAGCATGCGCGCGAGATGGGGCATTCGGAACGCGAATCGCCTTTCTTTTTCGGAAAGCCCGCCGACGCGATGCTGGTGATGTCGGGCGGTGCCGGCGCAGTACTGGCATATCCCGAACAGACGGCCGACCTGCAATACGAAGTCGAACTTGTCGTTGCGATAGGGCGCGCCGGCGCGAACATCGCGGTCGAGAATGCCGGTGCGCACGTCTGGGGTCATGCCGTTGGCATCGATCTGACCCGGCGCGACCTGCAGTCGACGCTCAAGAAGCAAGGGCGCCCTTGGGAAGTCTCCAAGTCGTTCGACCACTCGGCGCCGATCACGGCCGTCGTGCCGGCGAAAGGTGCGGGTCCCTACCAGAAGGGTCGGATCTGGCTCGATGTGAACGGCGTCCGCCGTCAGGAGAGCGACGTGGCCCTGATGATCTGGAGCATTCCGGAAATCATCTCGCACCTGTCGCGCTACGTCGCCATCGCTCCCGGCGACCTGATTTTCACCGGCACTCCCGCAGGCGTCTCGTCAATCGTTGTGGGCGATGTTCTCAGCGGGGGTGTCGAAGGCATCGGAACGTTCCGCCTCGAGGTCGTGCGCGGCAAGGGATAGAAGACGCAGGTCGCGTGTCAGGGATGCGCAAGGCGGACCGGCCGCCAGCGACGAACACGCGCCCGCAAGGCCCGCACCAACGGCTTGATGCGATGTCGCGGCCGTCCGTACCGCACGGAAATGACCGCATCGAATAGCAGCCGAGTCTCGGGCAGGCATTCGGGCTTGAGTTGACTTGCCAGGCGGCGCTCGAGGTCGCGCAGCCCCATCGTCTCGGGAGCTTCGATGCCGGCCCGTTCCAGCTTGCGGCGCATGCGGTAAACCAGCTCGGCTGTCGGTTCGCGCACCGCGCGCTTGCGCAGCGAGCCGAGCGCCAGCAGCACGAGAAGAACGCAAATCACGATGGCCGCCAGGGCCGCGATATTCTCGAGATCGGGCTTGATGCCCATCCAGGAGACCAGTGCGCGCTGGCGTTCGGCCGAGTACGACAGGATCCATTGGTTCCAGGCATTTTCCAAAGCCTCGCCGTTCAGGCGCAGCTGGTGCAACCAGGACCAACTCGAAGGGTCCGCCAGCTGGCCGTCGGCACGCCGGTCGCGCAAGGTGCGCTCGATGCGCTCGGGCGCAACGGCCGCGGTCGGGTCCACGCGCATCCAGCCGCGATCGGGAATCCAAACCTCGGCCCACGCGTGCGCATCGGACTGGCGCACGACCAGGTATCCGTCCACCGGATTGATCTCGCCGCCCTGATAGCCGGTGACGATGCGCGCAGGAATTCCCATCGCCCGCATCAGGAACACGAACGAGGACGAGAAGTGCTCGCAAAACCCGACTCGTGTGTCGAAAAAGAATTCGTCCACCCGATCGTTCTGCAGCAGCGCGGGCGCGTCGATGTTGTAGCGAAACGGCTCCTTGCGGATGTAGCCGAGCACGGCGTCGACCAGGCGGCGCTCGAGGGGTGCGGACCCCGCCAACCCTTCAGGCTCCTTGCGTGTGCGTTCGACGAGTTCGGCCGCCCACTGCCGGCTTCTCGGGTTGCCACCCTCCGGCAATTGCCGCCAGGGCTCCAGCGTGCCGTCGTCGACCATCGGTCCGGTCCGGAAGACGGTGTAACTGCGCACCCGATAGCTGCGCCTCGTCACGATCGGCGCCGCGGTTTGCAGTTCCAGCGTCGGAGTCAGGCGGGATGTTGCCGTCGCCTCGTTGTCGATGCGGTCGGCAAACTCGAGCGCCATCAATTCGTGGCGTTGCGAGGGTTCGAGCGTGACGGTGTAGTCGACCTGACTCGCGGCGACCGTTTCGATCTCAAGCTTGCGATCCGGCTGCGGAGGGATCACGACGGGCGACCATTTCAACCCATCGAAAATTCCGAACACCGGACCGCGCCAATACAGTTCCCGCTGCGCCGGCAGGCGCCGATCGAATTTCGCGCGCAGCGCAATCGAATCGTTGTGGAGCAATCGGCTGATGGAACCCGGTGCCATCGTGTCGGACAGCCCGGTCCCCGCCACTTGTTCGCCGCCGATATTTCGCCAGACCGGCGTGGGCAGGCGCGGGAACAGGAAGAACAGCGCCAGCGTCAGCGGAACGGCGAGGAGAAAGACGCGTCCCAGATAGCGCGTCTTGCCGCGCAGCGAAATATCGCCTTCCGTCAGGTTCACGCTGAGCAAGACGAAGAAAAGCAGCGCGACCGAGACGACCATGATTATCGCGGTCGGGAAGGTCTGGTCGTACAGGAATTGGGTCTGCAGGACGAACAGGGAAAGAAAGACGATCACCAGGACGTCGCGGTGCGCGCGCATCTCCAGAACCTTGAGCCCGATGAGTACGAGCAGGAAGTTCACGCCGGCGTCGCGGCCGAACAGCGTCCGGTGTTCCAGCCAGACCCAGCCCGTGCAAACGACAAGCATGGCCAGCATCGTGATGCGGCCGGGCCCCGGTTTGAGCGACTGCGTGAGCCAGGCGCGCCAGATCCACATGCCGGTGATCGCGATCCAAGACCATACCGGCAGGTGCCCGAAATGGGGTGTGACCACCACCGCCACGGCGATCAACAGGATCGCCTGGTCGCGCTGCTCGCGCGCGCCGATGGATACCTGCGGTTGCAGCCACGTGCGCACGCGGCCAGCCGCGGCGCGCGCATTCGAGTTGCGGATCGGCAGCGCCGTGGCGGGACTGTTCACGATTCGCCCGGCATGAGCGCGAGCGCTTCCAGACAGCGCGTGCACTGCGCCCGTCCGGAAGCAGCGCAAATCTGCGTGCCCGGCAGTGCCAGGCTGTAACGCAGGCCCGCGGCATCGGCCATCAGCACCCAGCGCGTCAGGCGCGCGATACGCCGCTCCCAGGGCACGGCGGCGGGCAGGTCGTGGAAGTCGAGCCTGGTTTCCTGTCCGGCGCTCGACTCGAACAGTTTCACGGACAGTTCCTCGTTGCGCGCAAACAGCCGCCATGCCACGGACTTGAGGGCATCGCCCGGCTGGTAGGAGCGCACACCGGCGAAGTCGTCCGTGCCCGCGACGACGCTATTGGCAAATTCCCGATCGCCACCGTCGCCCAGAGGCAGCGGTGGGGCGTCCACCTCGGGCGCGGGATAGACGATCGTCGTTAATTGCGGCGACGCGTAGGCCCAGGCTTCCCACAAACCGAAGGGAAACCTCGTCGAGATTCGCAGGCGTGGACAGTCGCGACGGCCGCGCCGGCGCGTGGGCAGCCCGATACCCAGGCGCGCGCTGCTCGAGGCCGGCACGTCGATCCAGACGCCGCGCATCGGACGTTCGATCAACTTGCGCGACGCCGCCTTGCGGCGGCGGGGCAGCAGGAATGCGATGTGCACGGCGTACCGAGGTTCCATGCTGGGGTTCTCGACCACGAATTCGAAATCGGCCATTTCGCCGGCGTGCACCGGCACGGCCCGCTGCTCGCGGATGACAAGGTGCACCAGATTGCGGTGCGTCTGGTACATGCCGACCAGCGCGACGCTCAGGACAAAGAAGGCAAGCAGGAAACCCAACTGCAGGTTGAAGTTCAGCGAACCGAACCAGATCGTGAGGGAAACTCCCGCAAAGACCAGGCCGGCGCGCGTCGGCAGGATGAAGACGCGGCGCCGGTCCAGCGCAACATCGCCGGGCGGCTCGGCATGGTTGCGGAACAACCAGCGCACGATTTTCGGCTGGAGCTCCTGGAGGATCGCGTTCACGACGATCGGTGGCGCCAGTCGGAACCGGCTGCGAATGTCCCGATCAAGGGACTGCGACCGCTTGCAGCAGATGCGTCGCCAGCTCGCGACCCTGCAAAGCCCGCCCCCCTTCGCGCGTGGCCGCGCGCAGGCGATGGCCAACAACGCCCGGCAAGACGTTTTGCACATCCTCCGGAATGACGTGGTCGCGCCCGTCAAACCAGGCCCAGGCGCGTGCCGCGGCCAGCAGCGCCAGGCCCGCACGAGGGCTCAAGCCGTCGACAAACGTGCCGGAATTGCGCGTGTGCGCGAGGATCGCCTGGACGTAATCCAGCAGAGCGTCGGAGGTGTACACCTGCTTGACCTCCTGCTGTGCGGCCAGCAGGTCGGATGCGCGCGAGATTGCCGCCATGCTCTTGAGCATGTCGCGCCGAGGTGCACCGGCGAGCAGCGTGCGCTCCGCTGCATGGTCGGGATAACCCAGCGAGATGCACATGAGGAAGCGGTCGAGCTGCGATTCGGGTAGCGGAAAGGTCCCGACCTGATGCAGCGGATTTTGCGTGGCGATGACGAAGAAGGGTTGGGGCAGCGGGCGCGCCAGACCGTCGATCGACACCTGGCTTTCCTCCATCGCCTCGAGCAGCGCGCTCTGGGTCTTGGGGCTTGCGCGGTTGATCTCGTCGGCGAGCAGGACCTCGGTGAAGATCGGTCCCGGATGGAAGGTGAACTGTCCGCTGGTGCGCTCGTACACCGATACGCCGATGACATCCGAGGGCAGCAGGTCGCTCGTGAACTGGATGCGCCGGAAAGGAAGTCCGAGCGAGATTGCGATGGCGTGCGCGAGCGTCGTCTTGCCGACACCCGGCGCATCCTCGATGAGGAGATGGCCATCCGCCAGCAGGCAGGTCAAACTCTGGCGAATCTGCAGGTCCTTGCCGACGATGACGCTGGCAATGCGCGAAGCACAAGCCTGAAATTTCTCTAACATGGGACGTGTGAAATGCGATGGGAGATCGGGAAGTGAAGACTGGGTTGTTGTCGCACGCTGCGTGCGTGGAACACGAGATGGGCACGTGGCACCCGGAGTGCCCGGCGCGCATTGCCGCCGTCCAGGACCGCCTGGTCAGCGCCGGCATCGCGCCGCACCTGGAATACATCGAGGCGCCGATGGCGTCCTTGGATGCACTGGAGCGCGCGCACGACCCTGATTATATTGATTTGTTGCAAAGCAACATCCCTGAAGAAGGTTATTTTGTCCTCGATCCGGACACCATGATGTGCCCGCGCTCGTGGGAAGCGGCGGTCCGCGCGGCCGGAGCCGTCGTCGAGGCAACGGATCGTGTGATGGCCGGTGAACTGACGAACGCCTTCTGCGCGGTCCGTCCGCCGGGGCATCACGCCCGACCCGCCGTGGGCATGGGCTTTTGCCTGATCAATAGCGTCGGTGTCGGCGTGCTGCACGCACTGCAAGCGCATGGCCTCGAGCGTGTCGCCGTGATCGACTTTGATGTTCACCATGGCAATGGAACCGAAGAGATTCTCGCGGCGATCGAAGGCAGCGAGCATCGCGTAATGATGGCGAGTTTTTTTCAGCATCCCTTCTACCCGTATTCCGGCACAGAGAATCGCATGGATAACATGGTCAATGTGCCGTTGCCCGCCGGATCGGACGGCCGGCGCGTGCACTCGGTTGTCGAGGAGATCTGGATGCCACGCCTGGAGAAATTCTCTCCCCAGATGATCTTCATATCCGCAGGCTTCGATGCGCACCGCGAAGACACGCTCGGGCAGATGGGTCTGGTCGAAGACGACTATGCCTTCATGACCAAGCGCCTGATGGACCTTGCCAAGCGGCACGCGGATGGCCGCATCGTGAGTTCGCTGGAAGGCGGATACAACCTGAGCGCGCTCGGCCGCGCGGCCGCCGCGCATGTCAAGCAACTCGCGCAACTGTAGCCGGGTGCAATTGACCGCCGCGATCGGGCGCTACGCTTTCGCGCCCACGCGGGCGCCCAGGCGGCGCGAAAGCTCCTGGGCCATCTTGCGGATCGCACGCGAGGCCAACTCGCGCCGGCGTTCGCCCGCGCCGGCCTTGAGCAGGCTGACTGCCACCCCGGCAACGGCCTCGCCGCTGCGAGCGTCGAAAACCGGTGCGCCGAAACAGACCATGCCGTCGCCGGTCTCTTCGTCGTCGATGGCATAGCCCAGGCGTCGCGCCTGCTCGAGTTGCTTTTCCAGCCGCGATGCTTTCGAGACGCTCTTGCGCGTGAGGCTGCGCAAGCCGGCTGCGCGCACGAGCTCGCCGACACGCGCGGGCGCGAGCGTCGAGAGAATGGCCTTGCCGCTCGCCGTGCACGTGGCGGGCAGGCGCATGCCAATGCGAAAGTTCAGCGCGAGCGGCTTTCGTCCGTTGCGGCAACCCACGTACACGACATCGGCGCCGTCGAGCACGGACAGGATGATGGTCTCCTCGGGTAGTACCGCGAGCGACTCCCACAAGCGTACGAATTCGACGGTCAGGTCGGTACGCGCGAGGAACGCATGCGCCAGGTCGACGATGTGCAGGCCGAGATGAAAGCTCCCGTTCTCGAAGCGCGTGACGAAGCCGGTATGCACCAGGGTCGCACACAGGCCGTGCACCGTGCTCTTGGGCAGCTTGAGGCGGGTGGCGAGATCCGCGAGGGATACGGGCTCGGGCGACTCGGCCAGCACGTCGAGCAGCAGCGCTGCCCGCAACACGGCCGGAACGCCGCCCCGCGGCGGAGCAGGTTTGTGCACGGATTTCGCCATGGCGGCAATCCTACCGTCAGAAGGTGCATGGCGCGTGCGAGTGTTGCGAATTTCCATTCAATACGCTGAATTTCGTTCGGAATGCTGGACAGCACGCGATATGCGCGTATCTTCGCCGCAGAGCATCGCGGGGAAGCGGTGCGGATTCCAGGGGAGCGCAGAACATGAAAAATCTCACGCGACGCAAGACACTGACCTCGGCCGTCGAGGCGGCATTCGCCTCCCTGGCAACGGCCGCCTGCCTGGCCGCGGCGACCAATGCCGCCGCACAGGAGGCCGCACCGGCGGCACCGCCCCAGGCCGCACCCCAAGGGGGCGAAGCGCCCGCCACGGCGGAGGCGCCCGAGGCCCAGTTGCAGGAGATCATCGTTACCGCGCAAAAACGCGCCACTTCCATCGACAAGACGCCGATCTCGATGACGGCGATCACCGGCGAGGACCTGCAGGACCGCGGCCTGACGGACTTCAGCGCCGTCGCCGCCGAGACGCCCGGAATCTCGATGAAGACCAACGGTCCGGGACAGACGGAATTTGAAATGCGCGGCATGACATCCAGCGGCGGCAACTCGCCGACGGTCGGGTTCTATCTCGACGACACTCCCCTCACGGCTCCAGCTGCCGCTCAGAACGGCAAGGTCGTCATCGATCCGAGCCTGTACGACCTGAATCGCGTCGAGGTGCTGCGCGGTCCCCAGGGCACGCTGTATGGCTCGTCATCGATGGGCGGAACCATCAAGCTCATCACGAACCAGCCCAAGATGAACCAGTTCGAAGGCAGCGCGGAGGGAATTCTCTCGTCAACCGATGGCGGCGGCATCAATCACGGCGAAAACGCGATGCTGAACGTGCCTCTCATCAAGGACCAGCTCGCGCTACGCGTCGTCGCCTCGCAGGCCTCGACCAGCGGCTGGATCGACCGCATCGTCGTGGATCCCTTCCCCCCGGCGACAAATGGCGGCACGGTGCGCGGCAACGTTCAGGACGCGCCGGTGACGCAAGACAATAAAGAGAGCAACGCCGAACGCATGCAGGGCGGACGCGTGACGCTCACGTGGAAGCCGACGGATGCACTGACGATCACTCCATCGGTGTTCTATCAGTACATTCAACAGGAAGGGCCCAGCGTTTTCGACAGCGTGCCGGGCACGATGGCGCACTACCAGCCGTTCGGCATCGAGGAACCGTACTCGGACTCCGTCACGATCGACACATTGAATGTGAACTACAAGTTCGAAGGCTTCGATGTGACGTCCGCGACGTCGAATTGGCACCGGTTGTCGCGCATGATCCAGGACGGCAGCGAGAACGTACCGTCGACCGGCGGTGGATTTGGCGTGACTACCAATTCGGCGTCGTACTACGGACCCAACGGCACGGGCCCGATCTTCGGCCTCGAACTCGATCCTTCCAATCAGTTCAGCGAGGAACTGCGCGCGGCGTCGACAGGCGAAGGGCCGCTGACCTGGGTCGCGGGCCTGTATTACAGCAATTTCCAGTCGAACTGGCAGTTGATCACGGACTTCCCCAATCCCGCTGCATTCGGCTCATCGACCAACGATCTGTTCACGCTCGACCAGCCCACCAAGATCAAGCAGGACGCCGCATTCGGCGAGGCGACGTATTCCCTGAGCGAGCAGCTTCACGTGACGGGCGGCCTGCGGCTGTACCACTACACGAGCGATCTGGACATGGTGTTCGCCGGAGACGGTTCGCCAACGGGCAATGCCAGTGCCATCACCCAGCACGTCACGCAGTCCAACACCGGAGTGAATCCGAAGTTGAACGTCTCGTACGACGTCGACAAGGACACGATGGTCTACGCAACGGCGGCACGCGGCTTCCGGCCGGGCGGCGGCAACCAGCCCCTGCCCTCGAGCGGACCGAGCCCGATCGCACCTGGCATGTACAAGGCCTTGCTCGCTTTGGGTTATCCGAATGGCGTTGCGCCTGCCAGCTACAAACCGGACAGTCTATGGAGCTATGAAGTCGGCGAGAAGTCGAAGTTCCTGGGAGGCAAGCTGCATGTCAATGCCAGTGTGTTCTATGAAGATTGGCGCGATATCCAGCTCGAGGAACTTCCCGCCGGCTACCCGCTCTTCGACAACGTGAACTCGGCGCACATCTACGGCGGCGAAATCGAGCTGCGCGCGTTGGCAACGCGCTCCCTCACGCTCACGGCGAGTGGCGGATACACCCACGCGACCCTGGCGGAAACCGAACACGGCTTCCTTGCGGGACAGTTGTTGCCGGATGTGCCCAAGTTCACGGGGACCGTAGGCATCAATTACCATGCGAACCTGAGCGACAAGTACGAATTCAATTCTCGCCTCGAGAATTCCTATACCGGGAGTCGGGTCGACCTGGGCACCGCCGACGGGATCGTGAACAATTCGCAGGCTCCGCTGCCGAGCTACGACATCACGAACCTGCGCGTCGGAGTCAATTCGGAGGACGGATGGGGTGTCACCGGCTTCATCACCAACCTGACGAACAAGCACGCGTACCTGGAGAACGTGGCGCAGCTCACGCTGCCCAATGCCTCGTACAACCGGGTGGCCACCAACCAGCCGCGCACGATCGGCGTGGACGTTACGTACCACTTCTGAGGAGCGCGTGATGGCGCCGCGCGAAACCGGCGAAGCGACGCTGTCCCACGCGCTCAAGCCGCGGCACGTCACGATGATCTCCTTCGGGGGGATCATCGGTGCGGGTCTGTTCGTGGGCAGCAGCGGTGCCATCGCGAAGGCGGGACCGGGCGTTGCCATCACCTATGCCGGATGCGGCCTGCTGATCTTCCTCATCATGCGCATGCTCGGCGAGATGGCCGTGGCCCGCCCGGGCCGTGGCACCTTCGTCGAGTATGCGGCTCTGGGACTCGGGCGCTGGGCAGGCTTCGTCACCGGCTGGTTGTACTGGTATTTCTGGGTGTTCACGGTCGGCGCCGAAACCGTCGCGGGCGCCAAGCTGATCCATGCCGTGGGGGTCGATGCGCCCTTATGGGCGATCGGGCTCGTTCTGGTCGGTTTGCTTACGTTCACCAACCTGCTCTCGGTGCGCGCCTATGGCGAACTCGAATTCTGGTTTGCGGTGATCAAGGTCGCTGCAATCCTCGCCTTCATCGCGATCGGCGCGGTGTACATCGTCGCGTTTCATGCGCAACAGTCCGTGCAGACCCTGCTTGGTTCGGGCGGCTTGTTGCCGAAGGGCTCGGCCGGTTTGCTGGCGGCGGTGCCGGTCGTGATCTTCTCGATGATGGGAAGTGAGGTCGCAGCGATTGCGGCGGCGGAGTCGGCCGATCCCGCGCAGAATGTGGCGCGCGCCGCGCGCACCGTTGCCATGCGGGTGTTGGCTTTCTATGTGCTGAGCGTGCTGGTGATTGTCGCGATCCTGCCGTGGGATTCGCTCATCGTCGGCGAGTCCCCCTTCAAGCCGGTGCTCGACAAGGTGGGCATTCCCGGCAGCAGCGCGGTGATGACGATGATCATCATTACGGCCGTGCTGTCGTGCCTGAACTCGGGTCTCTACATCACCTCGCGCATGCTGCACGAACTGGGGCGCAACGGCGACGCACCGCGTTTCCTGTCGCGCATCGCCGGCAACAAGGTGCCGACGGCGGGCATCCTCATCGGCTGCGCCGCCGGAACGCTGGCGGCCCTCGCACAGCTCTTTCTCCGGGATGATGTGTTCACCCTGCTGGCGAGCACGTCAGGCGACATCATCCTGTTCGTGTACATGATCGTCGCGTTCGCGCAGATTCGATCGCGCCGCGAGTGCGAAGCGAAGGGCATTGCCTTGCCGTTCCGCGTGTGGCTGTTTCCCTGGGTGAGTTACGCGGTGATCGTCGCGATCGTGGGCGTACTGGTGCTGCTGGCCTTCGTTCCCGACCAGCAAAGCACCTTGTTGCTGAGTGTCCTGACGGCGGGCGTCGTGTTCGCGGCGCTGGGGCTGCGGGCGCGGCACCGGCCCGTCCCCGCTTCCTGATCATTCGCGACGATCGGGACGCCATCGCTGGCGTCTCGATTGCCGGGCTTATTGACGTCCCTGCGCGCCGTTCTGCGTTGCGTTCGCGGCGGCGGCCGCGGCAACCTGGTTTTGCTGCTGGCGGATCAAGCGCAAGAGCGGGTTGAGATGCTGCAGCAGGTGCGGCAGGTGTGGCACCACTTCGGCAGCGCGTCCCGAGTTGATCAAGGCCAGCGCCAGGCTCACATCCATGGAGCCGCTTTCGGAGCGCGGGTCGAACCCACTGGCTTTTGCGGCATCCGTGGCGCCGAGCATGATCCGGCGCGAGCGCGAACTCTGGGCCATTTGCGCACGTTTTTGCGCCTGGCCGCGCAGGTCGGTCGCGGTGCGGCGCAATTCTTCGGAAACCGTCGCGATGCCAATGCAGGTCCAAACCTCGACCCCCGGGCCCGCGGCGTCGACGTTTTCGAGCACCTTGCGCAGGCGCGCTGCGAAGCGAAGCATGTCGGTCATGCCATTGTTCTGCGTCGCGACGCAGAATTCCGTCTTGTCCGAGCGGGTCGCGAGGTCCTCGAGGCGGATCGACGCACTCAAGGCGCGTCCCACGAGTTTCATCCGTTGCTCGGACTCTTCGTCGCTCGCATCGTTCTTCGGGCTCGTCAGTTCGACGCGAATGCAAATCAGCGCAAGATCCGAGAGCGCGCGCCGGGCGTACGAAATCAGCTTGTCGACCTGCTTGTCGAAATTCGGGAGCGTCAACAGCTCGGTCTCGGGGTCAACCGTGCGGGCGGAATCGAGCTCGGTCTTGCTTTCGGCCAGTGCGTCGCGGGTATTGGCCAGTTCCAGCAGCACGCGCAGGCGCGTGTCCATTTCGCGTCCCGCATCCGGCGCGGGCGGGTTCGCGACGGCCATCTCGGTGGCCTGCAGCGAAACGGCACGCGGGCTCTCGGCGCCGCCGACGCGGTCGACGAGCGCGATCACCGGCATGTCGCGAATGCGCTGGACCTTGGATGCCCGCATGCGGGCGATGAGGTCCATGCCTTTGAGGGCGGGAGCGACGCAATCGGCAACCACGACGCGTATGGACGAATCCAGGAGGACAGCCTGCCAGGCCGCCTCGCCATCCGCGACCGGGCGAACGTCGAAATAGGGCCTCAGTTCTTCCCCCACGGGACCCCGCGCCACGCGTCCGGCGTCGGCAAAAAGAATCCTCGGCCGAGCTGCCTGCGCCGACGGCTCGGGCGAACCACCGGATTGAGTAATCGGTCCTTGGGTGTTCACGCCGAAATAGGAAAATTCCTGGGTGTTCGCCAACATATCACGGCCTTTCCCCAGGTGGTTTCGACAAATTCAGGGGTTCCTGCCTACCGCAGATGCGGCTTCCGGGGCGTCTTTTGTGCCTGGGGATGGCGCCAGCGGCGCGATTCCGGACGCCGGCGGCGCCGCGACGGCCGGTTTCTGGCGAACCCGGCCGATCGGCGCGCCGATTTCCTCCGATTTTTCGTCGACCGCACGCGCCGTAGAATGGAAGGTTACGTGGGCGTGCCATGCCACGCCCGCTTCAAGTGTACGGACCCGAGGAGAGCGGACCCGCAATGAAAGTCCTAGTTTGCGTCAAGCGCGTGGTCGATTTCAACGTGAAGGTGCGCGTGAAATCGGACCAGACAGGCGTCGACCTTGCCAACGTGAAAATGTCGATGAATCCCTTCGATGAAATCGCGGTCGAGGAAGCCGTACGGTTGAAGGAAGCCGCCACGGCAACCGAAGTGGTCGCGGTCTCGTGCGGGGTCGCGCAATGCCAGGAAACGCTGCGCACCGCGCTCGCGATCGGCGCGGATCGCGCGATTCTTGTGGAGACCGATGTCGAGCTGCAGCCGCTCGCGGTGGCCAAGCTGCTTGCCGCCGTGGTCGAGCGGGAAAAGCCCGAACTTGTCATCCTGGGCAAGCAGGCCATCGATGACGATTCCAACCAGACCGGCCAGATGCTTGCCGCCTTGCGCTCGATGCCGCAGGCGACTTTCGCCTCGCGCATGAAGATCGCGGATGGCTGGGCCGAAGTCACGCGGGAAGTCGACGGCGGACTCGAGACGGTTTGCGTCAAGTTGCCGGCGGTCGTCACCACGGACTTGCGCCTGAACGAGCCGCGCTACGTCACCTTGCCCAACATCATGAAAGCGAAGAAAAAACCGCTCGAGACGCTTGCGCCGGCCACGCTGGGCGTGGACGTCACGCCGCGGCTGAAGACCGTGAAGGTGAACGACCCGCCGCAGCGCAAGGCGGGTATTCGCGTGCCCGATGTGGCTACGCTGGTGGCCAAGTTGCGCGACGAAGCCAAGGTGATCTCGTGAAGGCGCTTGTACTGGCGGAACACGATAACGCCACGCTCAAGGGGGTCACGCGCAACGTCGTGACCGCAGCAGTGCAGGCCACAGGAAGCGTGGATATCCTCGTCGCGGGCAGCGGCTGCGCAAAGGTCGCCGAGCAGGCGAAGGCGATTGCAGGCGTCGGGAAGGTGCTGGTGGCCGACGCGCCGCACCTGGCGGACGCACTTGCCGAGAATCTTGCGCCGCAGATCGCGGCGCTGGCGCCCGACTACACCCATGTCTTCGCGCCGGCAAGCAGTATCGGCAAGAATGCCCTGCCGCGCGCGGCTGCGCAGCTGGACTGCGCGCAAGTCTCCGACGCGATCGCCGTCGTAGCCCCCGATACCTTTGCGCGGCCGATCTACGCGGGCAATGCGATTGCGACCGTGCAGAGCGCGGACAAGATCAAGTTCGTGACGGTGCGTCCCACGAGCTTCGAGGCGGCGGGCGACGGCGGCAACGCGACTGTCGAGTCCGTGACGGCCGTTGCCGATGCAGGCATTTCACGCTTCATCGGGCGCGAGGTTGCGAAGTCGGATCGTCCGGAATTGCAGGGCGCGAAAGTCGTCGTGTCGGGCGGGCGCGCCATGGGTTCGGCGGAGAACTTCCACCTGCTCGAAAAGCTGGCGACGAAGCTCAACGCGGCACTTGGTGCCTCGCGCGCGGCGGTCGATGCGGGCTACGCGCCCAACGACTGGCAGGTGGGGCAAACCGGCAAGATCGTGGCGCCGCAGCTGTACATCGCGATCGGCATCTCTGGCGCGATCCAGCATCTCGCGGGCATGAAGGACGCAAAGGTCATCGTGGCCATCAACAAGGATGGCGACGCGCCGATTTTCCAGGTGGCCGACTACGGATTGGTCGCCGACTTGTTCCAGGCCGTGCCGGAGCTGATCGACGCGCTGGGCTGAAGTCTTCCCCTCTCCCGCTCATGTCGTGGGAGAGGGCTTGGAGAGGGTAGATTCATGGCCACACCGTCCGCAAGTTCCTACATCGCCCCCTTGCGCGAGATGCGCTTCGTCCTGCGCGAGCTCGCCGGACTCAAGGCGGTTCAATCCCTGCCGGCCTTCGCCGACGCGGACGACGATGTGGTCGATGCCGTCCTCGATGAATGCGCAAAGCTCATGGGTGAGGTGATCGCACCCTTGAATCGAGTGGGTGACCTGCAACCGTCGCAGTGGTCGGATGGGAAAGTAACGACGCCGCCGGGTTATGCCTCGGCGTTTCGCGCGTTCGTCGAAGGCGGATGGCAGGGCGTCATGCATCCACCCGAACACGGCGGCCAGGGGCTGCCCAAACTCGTCGCGACGCCTTGCCTGGAGATGCTGCAGTCGGCCAGTCTGGCCTTCGCGCTTTGCCCTTTGCTGACCGACGGCGCCATCGAAGCATTCATGACCGCGGGTTCGCACGAACAGCAGGAGCGCTATGTCCCCAAGCTGATCGACGGCACCTGGACCGGCACGATGAACCTGACCGAACCCCAGGCCGGGTCGGATCTCTCCCTGGTGCGCACGCGTTGCGAACGCCAGGCCGACGGTACGTATCGCATGTTTGGCCAGAAGATTTTCATCACCTTCGGCGAACACGACATGGCGGAAAACATCGTCCACCTCGTGCTTGCCCGGGTAAGCGACGCACCGCCCGGCGTCAAGGGCCTTTCCTTGTTTGTCGTTCCCAAGTTCGTTGCCGACGCGAAGGGTGGCCTCGGCAAGCGCAATGACGTGATCTGCGCTTCGATCGAGCACAAGCTGGGCATCAAGGGCAGCCCGACCGCCGTACTGATCTTCGGGGACGGGCACGGTGAAGTGGGTCCCGGTGCGTTTGCGGAGATCGTCGGCGAGGAGAATCGCGGTCTCGAGACGATGTTCATCATGATGAACGCGGCGCGCTTCCAGGTCGGCCTGCAAGGCATTGCCCTGGGCGAGCGCGCCTACCAGCAGGCGGCGCAATTCGCACGCGAGAGGGTGCAAAGCCGTGCCGTGCAGGGTTCGGATGGGCCGGTACCGATCGTCGAACATCCCGATGTGCGGCGCATGCTCATGCTGATGCGCTCGCACGTGGAGGCGGCGCGGGCACTCGCCTACGTGGCGGCGGGCTACAGCGATATCGCGCGCCATCATCCGGACGCGAAGGAACGCGAGGGCGCGGCGCAGCTCTACGAATATTTCGTGCCGATCGTGAAGGGTTGGAGCACCGAGAACTCGGTGGAAATCGCCTCGCTCGGCGTCCAGGTGCATGGCGGCATGGGATTCATCGAGGAGACCGGCGCCGCACAGCATTATCGCGATGCACGCATCCTGCCCATCTACGAGGGGACGACCGCAATCCAGGCCAATGACCTGCTGGGACGAAAGACCATTCGAGACAATGGCGCCGCGGTCGCGGAGCTGATTTCCCGGATGCGGGCGACGATCGGGGAGTTGTCCGCGCGCAAGGATGAGAACCTGGTTGCCATTGCCTCGCGCCTCGACTCCGCCGTGAATGCCTTTCGCGGTGCAGTCGATTACCTCCTGCAAAACGCGAAGAAGAATCCGACGGGTGCCTATGCCGGATCCGTGCCCTACCTGAAGATGGCCGGAATCGTGTTGGGAGGCTGGCAGCTCGGCCGCGCGGCTCTGGCGGCAAATGCGCATCTGGCCAATGGCGAGGATCCGTTCTATCGGATGAAGATTGCGACGGCGCGCTTTTTCGCGGAACAGGTGCTCGTCACGGCACCGGCAATTGGCCAGGCGATCGAATCGGGTGGCGCCGGCGCGTTGTCACCGTCGGATTCGGACTTCTAAGCTTGTCGAAATGCGTGTGCGAGATTGCCAGGGGGTTTATGGGAATCACAGCAGGCGCACCAATTCCCGAGTCAGCTCGCCGGCCGGGATTTCCCGGCAACCGCGGACGTTCTGTCCCGCCCACAGGGGCGAGAATTCCCCGGACCCTTTTGCTTCGGCGTGTTGGCGCAACGGCGCGATCGCGTTCGTCGCGAGGGGAAAGGCGGGCGCAAGTGGCGACATCGGACCCAGTTCGCGCATCGCACGATTGAGGATTCCTCGTGCAGGCCGACCGGTAAATATGTTGGTCAGGTCCGTATAGGACGCAGCGGCGCTGCGCAGCGCCGCCCGATGCACGGCGCTTGTCTCCGCTTCCGGGCATAGCAGAAAAGCGGTACCAACCTGCACCGCACTGGCACCCAGCGCCATCGCCGCCCGGACACCATGCGCATCTGCGATTCCCCCGGCCGCAATCACGGGCACCTTCACCGCAGCAACGATCTGCGGCAGCAACGCGAACGTGCCCGACTGCAAGCTGATGTCGGTGCTCAGGAAATGGCCGCGATGGCCGCCAGCCTCCAATCCCTGCGCAATGATCGCATCGACGCCGTGCGCTTCGAGCCAGCGCGCTTCGGCGACCGTGGTGGCGGAAGAAAATATCTTCGCGTCCCAGGACCGGATCCGGCGCATGAGGCCAACGCCAGGCAGTCCAAAATGAAAACTCACGATCGAGGGCGCGTACGGCTCGATCACGTCGGCGTGAGCTTCGGAGAAAGGCTGGCGTGCCGGGGGTGCGCCGATTTGCGGCGCCGTCAATCCGAATTCCGCGTAATAGCGCTGCAGCGCCTGTACCCAGCGCCCTTCGCGCTCGTGGTCGATGACCGGCGCCGCATGACAAAAGAAGTTGATGTTTACGTGCCTGCGCGATCCTGCAAACAGCTTGCCCATTTCGGCCTGGAGCGCCTGCGGTGAGAGCATTGCCGCGGGAAGGGACCCCAGGCCGCCCGCCGCGCCGACCGCGAGCGCAAGGCCGCTGAGTTGCGCGCCGGCCATGGGCGCCTGGATGATCGGCAATTCGGTGCCGAGGAGCGCGAAGTTCATCATGGGCGGCTGGCATTATTGCGCCGCGAACCAGGCCATAGTGTTTGGCTATCGATGCCATATCTCCAATTAATTTGATTAATCCAATGTGACCGCGTACATTGGCCGCACCGACCGAATTCGGAAGGATTGCACCGCGACGACGGTCGCGGCGCGGAAATTGAACAGGAGGGTTTCCTATGGCGCTGAAGGGTTCCAAGACCGAAGACAACTTGAAGGCTGCATTTGCCGGAGAGTCGCAGGCGAATCGCCGGTATCTCTATTTCGCGGCGAAGGCGGACGTGGAGGGCTACAACGACGTGGCGGCGGTTTTCCGCTCGACGGCGGAAGGCGAGACCGGCCATGCCCACGGCCACCTGGAATATCTCGAGCAGGTTGGCGATCCGGCCACGGGCCTGCCGATCGGCCCGACGCGTTCCAACCTGAAGGCGGCGATCGCCGGTGAAACGCACGAGTACACGGACATGTACCCGGGCATGTCGAAGGTCGCGCGTTCCGAGGGTTTCGACGAGATCGCGGACTGGTTCGAGACGCTGGCGAAGGCGGAGCGTTCGCACGCCAACAAGTTCCAGAAGACACTCGACGCGATCGTCGACTGAGGAATCGTTTGGGCGCGTTGCAGGCGCAGGCCGCTGGATCCGCGGCTTGCGCCTCTTCGTTTTATATCCGGGCTTGATGCCCGAAATTCAGAGAGCGAGCATGACGGTCAAGGAAGGCAGCCTGGAAGCGCCGACGCGCCATCCCCTCGGGCAGGACAAGCCCGGGTTCTGGGACGAGACTGCGCTCGAGAAGGAACTCGAACGCGTTTTCGAGATCTGCCACGGTTGCCGGCGTTGCGTGAGCCTGTGCGGCGCGTTCCCGACCTTGTTCGATCTCGTCGATGGCGGCAAGACGGGCGAGGTCGACGGTGTGCCGAAGGATCGCTACGCGGAAGTCGTCGACCAGTGCTACTTGTGCGACGTCTGCTACATGACGAAGTGCCCTTACGTTCCGCCGCACCCGTGGAATGTGGATTTTCCGCACCTCATGCTGCGGGCGAAGGCCGTTGCATTCCGCAAGACCGGCGGCAAGTTCCGCGATCGCGTGCTCTCCTCGACCGACAAATTGGGCACCTTTGCGGGCATTCCGATCGTCACGCAGACCGTGAACGCCGTGAACCAAAGCGCGCCGGGCCGCTTCGTGACGGAGAAGGCGCTCGGCGTCGACAGGACCGCCTGGCGTCCCGACTATGCGGCGCACAAGTTCCGCAGCGTCGCCAGGCCGGACGCGTCGCCAGCGGTACGCGACGGCACGCGCACGCCTGGCAAGGTTGCCATTTTCTCGACCTGCTACGTCAATTACAACGAGCCCGGCATTGGCCTGGACCTGCTCAAGATCCTGGCGCATAACGAGATTCCGCACATTCTCGTGGAGAAGGAGGCGTGCTGCGGCATGCCCAAGCTCGAACTGGGTGACCTCGAAGGCGTGCGCCGACTCAAGGAGGCCAACATCCCGGTGCTGGCGCGGGTGGCGCGCGAAGGCTACGCGATCCTGGCGGCGATCCCTTCGTGCACGCTCATGTTCTCCAAGGAACTGCCGCTCCTGTTTCCGGACGACCCGGACGTCAAGGCCGTGAGCGAGGCCATGTGGGACCCTTTCCAATACCTGGTCGCCCGCAACAACGACGGCCTGCTGAAGAAGGAATTTCCGCGAGCGCTGGGCTCCGTTTCCTACCACGTGCCCTGTCACAGTCGCGTACAGAACCTGGGACGCAAGACCGAGGAAGTGCTCAAGTGGATTCCGCAAACAACGGTGACGACGGTGGAACGCTGTTCCGGGCACGCCGGCACCTGGGGCGTGAAGAAGGAATACCACGCGGCCGCGCTGAAAATCGGCCGGCCCGTGTTCCGTGCCCTGGCGCAGGCGAATCCGGATTTCATCAGTTCGGATTGCCAGCTCGCCGGACACCATATCGAGGAAGGCCTGGGGCTGCTCGGAGAGTCCGAGCGGCCGGCAAAGAAGGCCGAGCTTGCGCACCCGATCACGCTGGTGCGCATGGCCTACGGCCTGGAATGAGCAAGGGAGACCTGTCATGACGCTGATCACGCAATCGAGCTTGCTGTCGCTGGAGGCGTACGCCAAGCAGCGCAATGAATTCCGCAGCAAGGTGCTCGCGCACAAGAAGAATCGGACGATCCATCTCGGTTCGAACGTGACCTTGATTTTCGAGGACGAGCTCACGGTGCGCTATCAGATCCAGGAGATGCTGCGCATCGAACGCACGTACGAGGAACAGGGCATCCGCGACGAACTCGACGCGTACAACCCGCTGATCCCCGATGGCACGAACCTCAAGGCGACCATGATGATCGAGTACGAGGATCCGGCGGAGCGCGCCAAGGCGCTCGCGCGCCTGATCGGCATCGAGACTCGCGTCTATGTGCAGGTCGACGGAATGGATCGCTGCTACGCAATTGCCGACGAGGACCTCGTTCGCGAAAACGAGGAAAAGACCTCATCCGTGCATTTTCTGCGCTTCGAGTTCTCGCCGGCGTCGATTGCGGCTTTCCAGGAGGGGCGCAGTGTTGCGGTGGGCATCGATCACCCGAACTACACGGCGCGCCTGGACGAGATTGCCCCGGAAGTGCAAGGCTCGCTCTCCAAGGACTTCATCTAGAACAGGCGTTGTTGCGCGCCCGCTTCTTCGGGGACGCGAAAGCGGCTGGCGTCGAGCTTGACGCGATAGCCCTGTAGATTCAAGCGGCGGCACGCCAGATCGAAACGCCTGCGCAGCAGGGCGGCGAATACTCCCGTGCCTGTCATGCGCGTGGCGAAATCCGAGTCGTAGTCCTTGCCTCCGCGCATGTCGCGGATGAGGCTCATGACATGGTTCGCACGCAGCGGCGCGAACTCCTGCAACCATTCGACGAACAGGTCGCGGATCTCGAGTGCGAGCCGCACGACCGTATAGGCCGCGTTGCGCGCGCCCGCCGCCGCGGCGGCCTCGAGAATGGATTCCATTTCGGGATCGGTCAGCGAGGGAATGAGTGGCGCCACCATGACGCCAACCGGCACGCCCGTCCGGGAAAGCTCGGCAATCGCGTCCAGGCGACGCGCGGGCGTGGGTGCGCGCGGCTCGAGCGTGCGCGCAATGTCGCGGTCGAGCGACGTGACCGAGATCCAGACGTGCACGAGCCCCTCCTTTGCCATTTCCTGCAGGAGGTCGATATCGCGAACCACAAGCGAGGATTTCGTCGTGATGGAAATCGGGTGCTTGTACTTGGCCAGGACCTCGATCACGGAACGGGTGATGCGGTGCTCGCGTTCGATGGGCTGGTATGGATCGGTATTGGCACCGAGCTGGATCATGGAGGGGCGATAGCCGGGCTTGCGCAACTCCTTTTCCAGGAGCTCGGCCGCATTCTCCTTGGCAAAGAGTTGCGTTTCGAAATCCAGACCCGGTGAAAGGCCCAGGTAGGCGTGGCTGGGCCGCGCATAGCAGTACACGCAGCCGTGCTCGCAACCGCGATAGGGATTGACCGATTGATCGAAAGGAATGTCGGGCGAATCGTTGCGGCTGATGATGGTGCGCGCACGCTCGATCGTGATGTGCGTCTTGATGCCCGCGGCCTGCGGCGACTCTTCGAGGCCAGGCTCAGGCAAGGTCTCAACCCCGGCGTCGGCGCGAATGTCGGCGTTATTGCGTTCTTGCTCCAGGTACTCCGGATCCACTTCGTGCACCGCTTGCAGGAAGCGCGATTCGCGGTTGCTGCGTGCCCCCCGACCTTTGAGGTCGGCAAACGCATCGCCCACCAGCGCGCTGCGGACCGGCTTGGCTTGGTTTCGGGGATTCGAACGTCGTTCGGCCATGGCCTTGGAACCTCCAGACCGATGATACTGTAAGAATTACCAGTATGCAATCGGCCCGACCGTTTTGCGTCAGCATTGGGTTCACGTTCCTGCCGAGGTGAACACCATGAGGCACTCCTTGCGCTCCTCCCGAGATGTGATCATCCGCACGCCCGATCTGTCGCAAGCGATCCACCACTACGAGTCGATCATGGGATTCGCGATCTTCCACCACAGCGCGAACATGGTGGGCTTCGAGACTGGATCGTTTCGCTTGTACATCGAAAGCGGACCCGCGCATCCGCCGGTGTTCGACATGCTCGTCGACGATGTCCAGGCCGCGAAAGCCGCCATGCTGGCAGCCGGATGCGAACTGCTCGAGGAGGATCCGCAACAGCCTCGCTGCTACGTACGCGACCGCTTCGGACTCACGTTCAACCTGGGGCGCACCGCGTCCTAGGAGCGCATGCTGCCGGCCACCATGTCGAAGCGAAACAGCCGGCATTCGAGCGCGCCGTTGAACACCACGATCTTGCGCGACTCGCGCAGTCGCATCTGGCGCGGCAGTGTCCGGTCCGAGCTGAGCATCCAAACCTGCCACTGCGGGAAGCTGCGCTTGAGCCGGGCCGCAAAGTCGCCCATCATGGCATCGACACTCGCGGACTTCGGATTGCTGCGTTCACCGTAGGGCGGATTGGTGACGATCAGGCCGCTTGCGGCGGTCGCTTCGCCCGCGCGTGCATCGCCGGCCTCGAATCCGATCGCATTGCGCCGGAGCAGTTCACCCAGTCCCGCGCGTTGCGCGTTGGACTTGGCGATCTCGATCACGCGCGTGGAAATATCGCGTCCGGACACGTGCAGCGCGATGTCGTCGCGCACGGCCGCACGAGCTTTTTCGCGCAAGGCATTCCACGCCGCTCGCTGGAATCCGCGCAGTTTTTCGAAGCCGAAGTTTCGCTGGAGCCCTGGCGCCCGGCCGCTGGCCATGCAGGCCGCTTCGATGACGAGGGTGCCGCTGCCGCAGAAGGGATCGAGCAGCGCCTGTTCGGGTGTCCATCCGGCAAACCGCAACAGCGCCGCTGCCAGGTTCTCCTTGATGGGTGCCTCGCCTTTTTCGGCGCGCCACCCGCGCTTGAACAACGATTCCCCCGAGAGGTCAATGTACAGGTGGACCGACTGCTCCTCCAGGTGCGCGAACACCTGGACGTCAGGCTGTGCCCGGTCGATGGAAGGGCGCTCCCCGCCGTGCTCGCGCGCGCGGTCGACGATGGCGTCCTTGATGCGCAGCGTGGCGAACTGCAGGCTGCGCAGCGGGGAGCGATGCGCGGTCACCTCGACGCGCAGCGTCTGGTGCGGCAGGAATTCGCGCTCCCAGGCAACCGCCCGCGCGAGATCGTAGAGCTCGGTCTCGTTGCGATATCTCCCGCTCGTCATGCGCCAGAGGATTCGGCTGGCAATGCGCGAGTGCAGGTTCGCGCGATAGGCGTCGGGCAGCGCGCCGGCAAAGCCGGCGCCGCCGGCGCCAGGCCTCACGTTGGCCAGTTCGAGCTTGCGCAGCTCGTCGGCGAGCAACTCCTCCAGGCCCCGCGGGCAGACGGCGAAGAATTCCTCGGCCATGTGGGCGCCGCGTGCGCTTTCTTCAGAAAGGCTTGACGACCACCAGAACGACGATTCCCAGCAAAAGGACGGCCGGAATCTCGTTGAACCAGCGATACCAGATATGCGAATGGGCGATGCGCCCCGAACGCAGGGTGGCGAGCTGGCGCGCGCATGCCACCTGGAATCCGATCAAGCAGGCAACCAACAGGAGCTTGGCGTGGATCCATCCCTCGCCTTGGCCGATTCCGAAACCCAGCCAAAGCCACAGGCCAAACAGAATGGCACCGCCCGCGAGCAAGCGCGTGAAGCGGCTGAGCTTCGTCGCCATCAGCAGCAATCGATCGCGTTCGGCGCCAGGCTCCGCGACCTGGGCCAGGTTCACGAATATGCGCGGCAGGTAGAACAAGCCGGCAAACCAACTCACGACGAAGAAGATGTGAAGTGCCTTGATCCAGAGCATGCGCTCTACCTGCGCACTTCCCCGTCCCCGAACACGACGTATTTCAAGGAAGTCAGGCCCTCCAGGCCCACCGGCCCCCGCGCATGCAACTTGTCGTTGCTGATGCCGATTTCCGCACCCAGCCCATATTCGAAGCCGTCCGCCAAGCGCGTCGAGGCGTTGATCATCACCGAGGCCGAGTCGACCTCGCGCAGAAAGCGCATGCCCTTGGCGTGATGCATCGTGACGATCGAATCCGTGTGCTTGCTGCCGTACGTATTGATATGGTCGATCGCCTCATCCACGCCCGCGACGACGCGGATCGCGAGGATCGGCGCGAGGTACTCCGTCGCCCAGTCCGCGTCGGTTGCCGCAACGAGCTTCGCAATCCCCGCCGACGCCAGGATCGCCATCGATTCCGGACAGCAGCGCAGTTCGACTCCCTTGGCTGTGTAGATCGCGCCCAGGCGCGGCAGCACGGTGCCGGCGACGGAACGGGCCACCAGCAAGGTTTCCATCGTATTGCAGGTGCCGTAACGCTGCGTCTTCGCGTTGTCCGCTATGCGCACTGCCTGCTCGAGGTCCGCGTCGTCATCGATATAGACATGGCAGATGCCGTCCAGGTGCTTGATCATCGGCACCTTGCTTTCGCGCATCAGGCGTTCGATCAGGCCGCGCCCACCACGGGGAACGATGACGTCCACATACTCGGGGTGGCTGACCAGGTGGCCGACCGCGGCGCGGTCGGTCGTGCCGATGAGCTGGACCGCCGTTCGCGGCAGGCCGGCGGCCGCCATCGCTTCGGCGATGATCGCCGCGAGGGCTCGATTGGATTCGATGGCCTCCGAACCGCCCCGCAGGATCGTCGCATTGCCGCTCTTGATGCACAAGGCTGCCGCATCGACCGTTACGTTGGGCCGGCTTTCGTAGATGATGCCGATCACGCCCAGCGGCACGCGCATGCGCCCGACCCGGATGCCGGAAGGCAAAGGCCGCACCTGCTCGATGGAGCCGACCGGATCCGCCAGTGCCGCCACCTGTTCCACCCCGGTGGCCATCGCTTCAACGCCTTTTTCGCCGAGTGTCAGGCGATCGAGCGCGGCGCTGTCCAGGCCGCCTGCGCGCGCGCGCGCGACATCGACCGCATTGGCCCGCAACAGTTCGTCGCGAGCCTGGCGCAGCAGGTGCGCCAGTTCCAGCAGGCAGCGATTTTTTGCCGCTGACGGCGCCCGGGCCAACAGCACGCAAGCGCGCCTCGCCTCCTGGCCAACCTGGCGCACGTAGTCGCCGACATCCTCACCGGGTTCCGGCGCCAGGATGGGCGATGCGGGGGAATGGGTTACCGGGGTGTTCACGAATACGTGGCCACGATTGCGCTTTTAGGATCTCACCGGTCCGTTTGCGCCCGAATGGAGCGAAAGAACGACCTCGGTCAATTCTAACCACGGATCGGCGTCCCGGCCCGCGACCGAGAGGCCCTTCGCGAGGCGGTCGAGTTCCGCGCAGCGCGCCAGCATCGAAGCCAGGCGTACCGGTTCCAGGCGCGGCATCATGCGCTCGACCAGTGCCGGCGAGGCATTCAGGCGGGCGCCGCGCAAGACCTGAGCGGCGGGCTTGCCGTCGGCAATCCCTTGGCGCAGGCGCAGCAGCGTGCGCAGCTCATCCGTCACCAGCCAAAGGATCAAGGGCAGCGGCTCGCCCTCGGCACGCAGGCCGGAAATCAACCGGGCAACGCGCAGGCGGTCGCCCTGGAGCATCGCACCCGGGAGCGCCGCCGGATCGAACCGGGCCACGTCCAGCGTTGCGGCCCGGATCTGATCGAGTGTCAGTTCGCCTTCGCCGTAGAGAAGGTGGAGCTTGCCGATTTCCTGGTTGGCCGCGAGCAGGTTGCCTTCGACGCGGTCGGCGAGAAACTCCAGCGCCTCGCGCGTGGCGCGCTGCTTTTGCCGTGCCAGGCGCCCTGCAATCCATTCGGGCAGGCGATCGCGCCCGATCATGGGTACGTCGATCCAGGTCGTGGAGGCTTCGAGCGTCTGCACCCATTCCGCCTTGCGGGTGGACCAATCGAGCTTGGGTAGGCTCAAGATGGTCAGCGTACCGTCATCGCGGCGCCGCGCGTGCGTCTGCAACGCCTGCGCACCGGATTTGCCTGGCTTGCCCGTCGGCAGGCGAATCTCGAGCAGGCGCTTGCTTGCGAACAGGGACAGTCCACTGGCCGCTTCGTCCAGCGCCGACCAGTCCATGCGCGCATCGGCATGGATCACGGTGCGCTCCTCGAATCCCTGCGCGCGCGCCGCCGTGCGGATGGCGTCCTGCGCTTCCAGGCACAGCAGGGCCTCGTCGCCCGATACCACGTAACAATGCGAAAGCGGACCCCGCTGCAGGTGGCCCGCGAGCTGGTCAATCCGTAGTGGCATACGGCTTGGCCGCGGCCAGGCGCCTCATGATCTGCTGCACGAGGTCGGCCTGCATGTCGCGATACAACAGCGCCTCCTCCGATTCCTTGGACAGGCGCTGCGAATCGTTGAACGCAATGTCACGGTGCACCTCGAGCAAGGTCGGTTCGATCACCTCACGCCCCTTGTCGTCGAGCAGGCGGATGCGCAGGCGGTCCTTCAAGGTGTATTCGGTTGCGCGCCCCTGTGAATCCAGCGTCAGCACCGTGCGATCCTGGGTTTCACTGATCAGCTCGAGCACGGCGGAGGCTTTCTTCGCCTCGGCGATGACTTGGGTGTTCGTGCCCGCGCGGATATTGCGGGTGAGCAGGATGCCCAAGGTCGAGTTGGGCGGAAACGTGAGGGCAATGGTCGCGAACGGAAGCTGTTGCGTGCCGCGCAGCTGGAAGCCGCAGGCGGCAAGCAGCAGCGCGCACAGGATCGGCAGCGCCGCTGTTGCCCTACACCACGACATTGACCAATTTCCCCGGAACGATAATCAGCTTTTTCGGTGCCGCGACGATGAATTTCGCGAGACCGGCGTCGCTGCGGACGGTGGCTTCGATCGTTTCGCGCGAAGCATCGGACGCCACTTCGATCGAGCCGCGCAACTTGCCGTTGACCTGGACAACGAGCTGGACCGTGTCACGCTCGAGTGCCGCAGGATCGGCTTGCGGCCAGCGGGAGTAGACAAGCTCGCCATACGAGCCTTCCAGCGCGAGGCCGGTCCACAGCGCCTGGCAGATGTGCGGCGCCACCGGATACAACACCCGCAACAGGATCGGCACGCCTTCCCGCACCAGGGCACTTGCGCTTTCCTGCGCCGCGGCATCCTCGAGCAGATGGTGCATTTTCATGGCGCCGGAAACGACGGTGTTGTATTTGAGTTGCCCGAAATCGTTGTCGATCTGCGCCAGCAACTTGTGCAGTTCATAGCGTTGCGCGCCGGCAGCCTTGACGACACCATCGGCGCCCTGCGATTGGAAATGGGGGCGCTGCGCATGGAGGAAGGCCCAGAGGCGCCGCAGGAACCGGTGCGTGCCCTCGGCGTTGGCATCCGACCAGACGGCGCTTTGTTCCGGCGGCCCGGCGAACATGACGAAGGCGCGCGCCGTGTCAGCGCCCAGGCGCGCGATGATGTCGCGCGGTTCGACGACATTGTTCTTGCTCTTGGACATCTTCTCGATGCCGCCAAGCTCCACCGGCTTGCCGTCCGCGCGCGCCGAGGCGCCGATGGTGCGCCCGCGCTCATCGAATTGCAGGTCGACTTCCGAAGGGTAGAACCAGCGTTTGCGGCCGGCATCGTCCTCGCGGTAGAAGCACTCGTTGAGCAGCATGCCCTGGGTGAACAGGCGCTGGAAGGGCTCGTCGAAGCCGACGAGGCCCAGGTCGCGCATGACACGCGTCCAGAACCTGGCGTACAGCAAATGCAGCACCGCATGCTCGATGCCGCCGATGTACTGGTCCATCGGCATCCAGTAGCGGCAACGCTCGTCGACCATGCCGGTGGTGGCGCCGGGCGAGCAGTAGCGCATGAAGTACCACGAGGAGTCGACGAAGGTATCCATCGTGTCCGTCTCGCGGCGTGCCGGCTTGCCGCAACGCGGACACGTGCAGCGCAGGAAGGACTCGCAGCGGTTGAGCGGGTTGCCGCTGCCATCAGGGACAAGGTCCTCGGGCAGGACGACGGGCAGATCCGAATCCGGAACCGGAACCTCGCCGCACGACCCGCAATGGATGATCGGGATCGGCGTGCCCCAATAGCGCTGGCGCGAGATGCCCCAATCGCGCAGGCGATAGTGCGTTTGCAGTTCGCCCAGGCCCATCGCTTGCAGGTCCCGGGCAATGGCCGCAACCGCGGCGGAGAAATCCAGGCCGTCGTATTTCCCGGAATGCACGCATACGCCGCCTTGCTTCTCGGCGTACCAGGGCTCCCATTGCAGGGCGGAAAATTCGCGCCCGGCGAACGCGATGACAGGCTTGATGGGCAGATCGTACTTGCGCGCAAAGGCGAAGTCGCGTTCGTCGTGCGCGGGTACACCCATCACGGCACCTTCGCCGTATGCCGCCAGCACGTAATTGCCGATCCATACCGGGACGGCTTGCCCGGTGAGCGGATGACGCACCGCAAAGCCCGTCGGCACGCCGCGCTTTTCTAGCGTTGCCAGATCGGCCTCGGCGACCGCACCTTGCTTGCATTCGTCGAGAAAAGACAGCAGTTCCGGCCTGTCCTGCGCCAGGCGCTCGGCGAGGGGATGCTCGGCGGCGATCGCCACGAAGGTGACGCCGAAGATCGTGTCCGCGCGCGTCGTGTACACGCGCAACTGCGCCGGCGCACCGTCGATTTCGTAGGGAAACGCGAAATTGACGCCGGTACTGCGCCCGATCCAGTTCTCCTGCATGGTGCGCACCTGGGCGGGCCAGCCGTCCATGTGCTCCAGCGCCCCCAGCAATTCGTCGGCGTACTGGGTGATGGCCAGGTAATAGCCGGGAATCTCGCGTCTCTCGACGGGCGCCCCCGAGCGCCAGCCGCGACCTTCGATCACCTGCTCGTTCGCCAGCACGGTCTGGTCGACCGGGTCCCAGTTCACGAGCTGCGTCTTGCGGTAGGCGATGCCCTTTTCCAGCATGCGCAGGAACAGCCACTGGTTCCAGCGGTAGTACTCGGGCATGCAGGTGGCCAGCTCGCGCGACCAATCGAAGGAGAAGCCCAAAGGCTCCATCTGCGCCTTCATGTCGGCGATGTTGTCGTAGGTCCAGCGCGCCGGCGCGATGCCCTTTTCGATAGCGGCATTCTCGGCGGGCAGGCCGAACGCGTCCCAACCCATCGGCATGAGCACGTTGTAGCCGCGCATGCGCAACTGGCGCACCATCACGTCGTTGATCGTGTAATTGCGCACATGCCCCATGTGCAGCTTGCCGCTGGGGTAGGGCAGCATCGAGCACGCGTAGTACTTTCCTTTCGGAAATCGCGGGTCGTTCTCGATGGATGTGTTGGCGCCGAGTTTCTGCCAATGCGCCTGCGCCTGGGCCTCGACCTCCCGCGGAATGTATTTTTCCTGCATGCCGCGCATTATAGGCAACGGTATAGTGGCATCTTCGATGGATCTGCTCCACAGCCTCAATCCCCAGCAGCGCGCCGCAGTGACCTTGCCCGACGTGCCGGCGCTCATCCTGGCCGGCGCGGGGAGCGGGAAGACGCGCGTGCTCACGACGCGCATCGCATGGCTGCTGCAACAGGGACGCGTCGGGCCGGGGGGCATCCTCGCCGTCACGTTTACCAACAAGGCGGCGCGTGAAATGCTCACGCGCATCGAGGCGGTACTGCCCGTCCAGACGCGCGGCATGTGGATCGGCACCTTCCACGGCCTTTGCAACCGCCTGCTCAGGGCACATCATCGCGAGGCGAACCTCCCTTCGACCTTCCAGATCCTCGACAGCCAGGACCAGCTCTCGGCGATCAAGCGCGTGATCAAGGCCGCGAACGTCGACGAGGAACGTTGTCCGCCGCGCGACCTGCAGTTTTTCATCAACGGCGCCAAGGAATCGGGCCAGCGCTCCACCGATGTGAGCGGGTACGGCCACGACCGACGCTGGGTGGAATTGTTCGCGGCATACGACGCGCAATGCCAGCGCGAAGGCAGCGTCGATTTCGCGGAGCTGCTTTTGCGCAGCGTGGAGCTGCTCACGCGCAACGAGGCCCTGCGGACGCACTATCAGCATCGCTTCCGCCATATCCTGGTCGATGAGTTCCAGGATACGAATGTCCTTCAGTATCGCTGGCTGAAGATGCTTGCCGGTACATCCGGAACGATCTTCGCCGTCGGCGACGATGACCAGTCCATCTATCGGTTCCGCGGGGCAAATGTCGGCAACATGGCCGATTTCCAGCGCGAATACGACGTCACCCACGTCATCAAGCTCGAACAGAACTACCGTTCGCACGGCAATATCCTGGACGCGGCCAATCATCTCATCGGCAACAACGCCCGGCGCATGGGCAAGAATCTCTGGACCGACGCCGGTCCGGGCGAGAAGTTGCGCCTGTACGAGGGTCCCTCCGACACGTTCGAGGCGGCATGGGTCGTCGACGAAGTGCGCGATCGCCAGCGCGAAGGCGACAGGCTGTCCGAGATCGCCATTTTGTATCGGTCCAATGCGCAGTCGCGCGTCTTCGAGCACGCCTTGTTCACGGCGGGGCTTGCCTATCGCGTGTATGGCGGATTGCGATTCTTCGAGCGCGCGGAAATCAAGCATGCGCTCGCCTACCTGCGCCTGGTCGCGAATCCCGACGACGATGTGTCGTTCGCACGCGTCGTGAATTTCCCCGCCCGCGGTATCGGCGCACGCAGCCTCGAACAGTTGCAGGCGGTGGCGCAGGCGGCCGGCTCCAGCCTGTTCGCCGCCGTCGCAAGCGTTCCGGGACGCTCGGCCGAAAGCTTTGCCAAATTCGCCTCGATCGTCCACGAATTGCGCGCGAAGGTCGACGACCTGTCGCTCGCCGAACTGGTGGAGGAGATGCTCAAACGCAGTGGCCTCGTGCAGCATTTTCAAAGTGAGCGCGACGGCGCCGACCGCGTCGAAAACCTGGCGGAATTGGTCAACGCGGCGGCTGGTTTCGTTCAGGAACATCAGGACGAGCCGGCCGATACCGCAGCGCCGGCGGTGGCGCCAGCGTCCTCAGCGCAACTCGCGCTGCAGTCGTTCCTGGCCCACGCATCGCTCGAGTCCGGCGACAACCAGGCCCAATCCGGCCAGGATGCGCTGCAACTGATGACGGTGCACGCGGCGAAAGGCCTCGAATTCGACACCGTGTTCCTCACAGGACTGGAGGAAGGCCTGTTTCCTCACGAGAACAGCTTGAGCGAGGCCGATGGTCTCGAAGAGGAGCGCCGCCTCATGTACGTGGCGATCACGCGCGCGCGCAAGCGGCTGAACCTGAGCTTTGCGCAAAGCCGCATGCTGCATGGCCAGACGCGCTACAACTTGCGGTCACGGTTCGTCGACGAATTGCCGCCCAAGCTCCTGCATGTGCTGGCGGCGCGCGGGCGCGCAGGCGCATTCTTTGGCGGATTTGCCGGCAATCAGGGTCGCGGGTCTGGACCTGAGACGGGTGGACGTGCGTCGGGCGGCCGCCCGACGAGCGGGCGGGAGGCGGGCTGGCCGCAGGGAACGCGGGCGGCAGCGGGAGCCGATTCGTGGACGGCGGAAAGTACTGCGATGCAAACCGATTCGCACGTTCTGCGCATCGGCCAGGGCGTGCGCCACCCGAAGTTCGGCGATGGCGTCGTCGTGCGCTTGCAAGGTTCGGGGGGCGACGCGCGCGCGCAGATCAATTTCGGCGCGTTCGGGGTCAAGGAACTTTTGCTGGCTGTCGCGAAACTCCAGCCGATCGGAAGCTAGTTTCCTTTCAAGTCCACGTTGTGCGGCGGTTCATCCCGCGAGCCGTCGTCGATGATGTCGAGCAGCATTGCGAGGTTCGAGGTCTGGTATAGCGCCAGCAGCGTGAGCGAGACCGGCGCCACCAGGTACAGGGTCGCCGCATCGCTCCAGCCCATCGCACTTTTCACGAATTCGACCGCCAGCATCGCCAGTACAGCCAGGCTGAGATACGCGAGCAGGAAGACGAGTATCGCCCAGCGATTGCGCCAGCTTGCAAAGAAGCTGAAGAACATTGCCTTCTCCGCAGGCATCCGATGCCAGGCAACCAAGGCTGGAGAAAACCAGAGGGCCATCTGCAGGGGAATTCCCAGGGCAAGAACGATCAAGGTCGGCGCCATTTCGCCGCCGCCGGGCTGGCCGTTGGCCGACTCCTTCGAAGAATCCTTGTCGGCATCCAGCCCCGCAACAGCGCCGGGGGACTTCGAATCCGCCCGCGAGTACGTTGAATCCGCTGGCGCTCCTGCGGGGGTGGACGCCGAAGGCGCAGACGCCGCGGGCGTGCCCGTGGCGCCCGAGTCGGGAAACAAAAGGGACATGAGCACGACGACGATCGCCAAGGCGATCGCACAGAAAACCCCGATCTTCAGCAATTGGACCCGCACCGGAGCATCGCGCAAGGCGCTCGCGTAGTTGCGCAGGCTTGGCAGCTCGCCCGCGTCAACGGCCCGGCAGACGTTGAGCATGCCGATCAGCAATGCCGGCATCGCCATCATGCCGAGCGCACTGCCAAAATAGGGAATGACTTCGATGGTCAGCAGCACCATCGGACCCAGCGCGACAAGGATCACGATCAGCAGCGGCTGGCGCAGGAACAGGTTCCATCCCGATCGCAGCCAGGTCAAGCCCGAACCGGCGGTGCAAGCGTGAATGGCGGGTCCCGGCCGCTCCACGTCCCCGGGCTTCAAATCCACGGAGCTTCCCGCTCTCGCACCCGCAGCTTGAGCATGCGCCCGAAGCGATCGGGATCGTGCGGTTTCAACACGGCGGCCGGACGGGGCAGGTGCTGGTCGTACAGCCGCGAAAGCCAGAAGCGCAGTGCAGCGGCACGCAACATCGGACTCCAGAAGTCGCTTTCTTCGTCTTTCAGGGGACGCACCTCGTGATACGCGCGCAGCAAGGCCTTGACCTTGTCCGCGTGAAACGAGCCGCTGTGCGGGTCGACGCACCAATCGTTGACCGTAATGGCGATGTCGAAGATCCACGCGCCGCAGGCCGCGAAGTAGAAGTCGATGACGCCGCCGATCTCCTTGCCCTGGAACAGCACGTTGTCGCGAAACAAGTCGCCGTGAATCGGCCCGGCCGGCAGGCGCTCGAAATCGGGATGGCGGGAGATGCTGTCCTGGTAGATCACTTCCTCGATGAGCTCATGGAACTCGGTGTCCGGCAGGAAGGGTTCCAATGAAGCGGCCGCATCCTTCCACCAGCCGACGCCGCGCAGATTCGGCTGGAACACCGGGTAGTCCTGCGCTTGCAGGTGCATGTGCGCGAGCAGTGCGCCGACCTGCGCGCATTGCTCGGCCCCGGGCTTCTCGATGGCCTTCCCCGCCAGGCACGTGACGATTGCCGCAGGCTTGCCGCGGATCAGCGTGAACAGCGTCTTGTCTGCCGTCTCCAGCGGTTCCGGCACAGGAAGCTTGCGGCGCGCGAGGTGGCGCATCAGCCCCAGGTAGAACGGCAATTGCACGACGTCCAGGCGTTCGAAAACCGTCAGGACGTACCGGCCGGCTTCGGTTGTCAGGAAGAAGTTGGAGTTTTCAATGCCGCTGGCGATGCCCTCGAAGCCGACCAGATCGCCGATCGCGTAGCCGTCGAGGAGCGCAAGGACTTCCTCGCGCGTCAGCGCAGTAAAGACAGCCATAGGAAAAGAAGACCTTGCAGCGGTTGCGCGCGGCGCCGCATGCCGAGCGTCCTACAAATATAGCAACTGCTCGCGCTCATCGCCGCTTTGCGCAAAGCCGCGTTTCTCATAAAAATCGAATATGCGTTCGACAACCTCGCCGGGATCGTCCACCACCTGCATCAGGTCCATGTCCTTCGCATCGATCATCCCGTCGGCCACGAGGCGCTCGCGCAACCACTTCAACAGCCCTTCCCAAAAGGCGCTGCCGACCAGGATGATCGGGATTTCCCGCCCCATCCCGGTCTGGATCAAGGTCAGCGCCTCGGTCAATTCGTCCAGAGTGCCGAACCCCCCTGGCATGACAACGTAGGCGCTGGCGTACTTGACGAACGCGACCTTGCGCGCGAAGAAGTGGCGAAAACGCAGGGTGATGTCCTGGTACCCATTGCCCTGCTGCTCGAAAGGCAGCTCGATGTTCAGGCCCACGCTGGGGGATCGGCCGGCGAAGGCACCCTTGTTTGCCGCCTCCATTGCGCCCGGGCCACCGCCGCTGATGACCGCAAAGCCGGCGTCGGACAGGGAACGGGCGATGGTCTCGGTCTGCTGGAAGATCGGAGACTCGCGCGGCAGGCGTGCGCTACCGAAAATCGATACCGCCGGACGGACGTCGGCGAGGCGTTCCGCAGCTTCCACAAACTCCGAGATAATGCCCCACAGATGCCAGGATTCGCGCGCCTTGACCTTGGTGGCCTGCTCCTGCGCGGTAATCGCGCGCAGCGTCGGGATATTCTTCTGGTGGTCGAGCATTCTTCTTCACTCCTATGAAAACATTGCTGCTCGTCGACGGCTCAGGGTACCTCTACCGCGCATTCCACGCCTTGCCGGACCTGCGGACGTCGGGTGGCGACCCCACGGGCGCGGTTCGCGGCTTCATCAGCATGTTGCGCACCTTGCGTGCCGCGGTTCCCAGCGAGTACTGCGCTTGCGTGTTCGATGCCAAGGGTAAGACTTTTCGGGATGATCTGTTTCCGGCATATAAGGCGCAACGCCCGCCCATGCCGCGCGATCTCGCCGCTCAGATTCCCGTCATCCACGAAGCGACCGAGCTGCTCGGATGGCCGATCCTGCAGATTGAAGGTGTCGAGGCCGACGACGTCATCGGGACGCTGGCCGTGCGGGCGAGGGCGCTGGGCATGCATGCCGTCATCGCGACCGGCGACAAAGACCTGACGCAGCTGGTCGACGAGTCGATCGTCCTGATCGACACCATGAGCCGCGACGGCGGTCCGCCCAGGCGCACCCAGCGCGCGCAGGTCATCGAGAAGTTCGGCGTCGCACCCGAGCAGATCGTGGACTATCTGTCGCTGGTCGGCGACTCGGTCGACAACGTGCCCGGTGTCGACAAGGTGGGTGCCAAGACCGCCGCCAAATGGCTGCAGAAATACGGTTCCCTGGACGCGATCGTTGCCGATGCGGACTCCATCGGCGGCGTCGTCGGGCAGAACCTGCGCGCGGCGCTCGAATGGTTGAAGACCGCACGCACGCTTGTCACGGTGAAGACGGATGTCGCACTCGCGCCGGAGGTGCAAAGCCTCGAGGCTTTGCAGGTCCGCCCGCCCGACCGGGAGAAACTGCAGGAGCTCTACGCGCGGTGCGAATTTCGCAGCTGGCAGCGCGAGGCCGACGCGGTCGGCGAGTCGGTCGCAAAGCCTGGAGCATCGAGCCGGCCAGCCGAAGAAGCGCCTGGAAGCGCCCAGGCGCCTGCCCACGATGCATCCGCCGATGCGCCTGCAGGGGCCGCTGTCGCGCGGTCGTATGAATGCGTGCTGACGGATGTCCAGCTCGACGCGTGGATCGATCGCATCGGCAAATCCGCGCTCACGAGCATCGACACGGAAACAACGTCGCTCGATCCGATGCTCGCGGAACTGGTGGGCATCTCCCTCGCGGTAAAAAGCGGCGAGGCCTGCTACATACCGGTTGCCCATCGCTATCCCGGCGCACCGGCGCAACTCGATCGCGACCATGTCATCGGGCGCCTGCGCCACTGGCTGGAGGACGCGCTGCGGCCCAAGCTTGGCCAGCATTCCAAGTATGACGCGCACGTGTTCGCCAATGCCGGCACGCGGCTGGAGGGGATCGTCCACGACACCCTGCTCGAGTCCTACGTGTTCGAGGCGCATCGTGCGCACGACCTGGGAGGCTTGGCGCTGCGCCATCTCGGGCGCGAAACGGTGGCTTATGAGGATGTATGCGGCAAAGGTGCCAAGCAGATCGGGTTTGACGAAGTCGACCTCGAGCGTGCCACCGAGTATTCGGCCGAAGACGCCGACATCACGCTTGGAGTCCACGAAGTTCTTTGGCCGCAGATCGAGAAGGAGCCGGGCCTGCGCTATGTCTACCAGGAGATCGAGGTTCCGGTCTCGCAGGTCCTCTTTCGCATGGAGCGAAACGGCGTGCTGGTCGACCCTGAACGCCTGCGACGACAAAGCGGCGAACTCGCCACGCGCATTGCGCAGATCGAACAGGAAGCCTATGCGATCGCCGGGCAGCCATTCAACCTGGGCTCGCCCATGCAGATTGGCGAACTGTTGTTCGGCCGTCTCGGGCTGCCCGTCGTCAAGAAGACCGCCACGGGCGCGCCCAGTACGGACGAGGACGTACTGGAAAAGCTTGCGCAGGACTATCCACTGCCCAAGCTCCTGCTCGAGCATCGGGGCATGTCCAAGCTGCGTTCGACCTATTGCGAAAAATTGCCTGCGAGCATCAATCCACGCACGGGGCGCGTGCACACGAGTTACGGCCAGGCGGTGGCCATCACCGGGCGCCTGGCTTCCTCCGACCCGAACCTGCAGAACATTCCCGTGCGCACGGCGGAGGGACGCAAGATCCGCGAGGCATTCATCGCCTCGCCCGGCGCGCGCATCGTCTCGGCCGATTACTCGCAGATCGAGCTACGCATCATGGCGCACATTTGCGGCGACCCGGGCCTCGTCGCGGCATTCGAGCGCGGGGAGGACGTGCACCGTGCCACGGCCGCGGAAGTGTTCGGCGTGGCCCCTGACGCGGTCTCGGACGATCAGCGTCGCACGGCAAAAGTCATCAATTTCGGCTTGATCTACGGCATGAGCGCATTCGGCCTGTCGGCAAACCTGGGAATCACGCGGGATGCCGCCAAGCTGTACATCGACCGGTACTTCCAGCGCTATCCGGGAGTCGCGAACTACATGGAATCGACGCGCGCGCAGGCGCGCCGCCTGGGCTACGTGCAGACGGTGTTCGGCCGACGCCTTTGGTTGCCCGAAATCAACGGCGCAAATGGACCGCGCCGGCAGGCGGCCGAGCGCGCCGCAATCAATGCGCCGATGCAAGGCACGGCTGCGGACCTGATCAAGCTGGCCATGATTGCCGCCGACGACTGGTTGAGGCGGGAGAAGATGACCACGCGGCTGATCATGCAGGTGCACGATGAACTCGTCTTCGAGGTACCGGAAGCGGAACTGCCGGCGGTGCGCAATCGCATTCCTGCATTGATGACGGGCGTCGCAAAGTGGCAGGTACCCCTCGTGGTCGATTTGGGCGAAGGGAGCAACTGGGACGAGGCGCATTAGAACCGATCTCACAATCAAACATGAACCGCGTTGGGGCCGAAAGCGGATGAATGCTAGGCGCGCCGACGCAGCAATATTGAATATATTTCAAGGAGGCGCAACGACGCAGGCGCCGCTTGTCGGCCCCGACCCTGCGGGACCGGGCGATTTGGCGCCAGGTCGTTGTTGTCGGCTCCTCATGTGGGATCAACCACACGTCGTCGCCTCCGCCTAGCCCTGGCGCCAAATCGCCGAGGTCGCGGTCACGTTTGATTATGGGATAGGTTCTCATGGCGCTCCTGCTGATCGTCCTCGCCAACATCGCCTCGACCGCCATTTCGCTCACGCTGGCGGCCCTGCTCAGCTTCCGCTGGCTGTCCGGACTCGTCGACCGCCTGGTGCACGTCTCGATCGGCCTGCTGCTTGCGACGGCACTGGTTCACCTCGTTCCCGAAGCGCTGGTCGCCGGCCTGGCGCCCAAGCAATTGGGCTGGTCGATCCTTGTCGGCATCCTATTGCTGTTCGTGCTCGAAAAAATGACGCTGCTGCACCACACGCATCATCACGATCAAGAAGGCCACGGTGACCAGGGGCACGGCCAGGGGCACGACCATGGCCACGTGCATGCGCATGCACACGCGCATGCACACGCGCATGATCACTCCCATGCACCTATCCAGGAACGCGAGGAGCACGAGGTCGGGCGGGGCGCCTATCCCATCCTGATCGCCGACGCGTTCCACAACTTCACCGACGGCATCGTCATTGCAGCGGCATTTCTTGTCGACGTGCGTGCGGGACTGGTCACGGCGCTGGCGGTGCTGGCACATGAAATTCCGCATGAAATCGGCGATTCATGATCCTGCTCAACGCCGGTTTCCGGCCGCGCCGCGCATTCCTGTTCATGGTGATGTCGGGTGCCGCAGCGGTCGTGGGCGGTATTGCCGGTTATTTCCTGCTGGCGGGCGCGCAAGCCTTGCTGCCATACGCCCTCGCGGTTGCGGCGGCGAGTTTCATCTACATCGCACTTTCCGACCTGTTGCCCGAGTTGATGCGGCGGGCGCCGATGCGAGACTCCCTGCCTGACGTCGGATTCGTGGTGATCGGCGTCGTGATCGCGCTGCTCGCGACCTCAATCGAAGCCTGATCAGGGCTTGGACCCGGTCGCGACCGACCGCTTCGGATCCTTGATCCACTGGCTCCAGGAACCGGGAAACAACGACGCACCGGCCATGCCCGCCACGTGCATTGCCAGCAGGTTATGGCACGCAGTCACGCCGGAACCGCATTGCATGGTGACTTGCTCGGGTGTGCGCCCGGCCAGAAGGTTTTCGTATTCCGCGCGCAACTGCTCCGCGGGTTTGAATCTGCCATCCGCGCCGAGGTTATGCGCCCAGGGGCGGTTTTGGGCGCCCGGAATGTGACCAGCGACCGGGTCGACCGACTCGTTTCGCCCTTCATAGCGGTCGGCCGCGCGGGCGTCGACGATCAGGCGTGAGGCGTCTCTCCTGGACTCAAGGGAAATCTCCGCGACCTCCTCGATTCCCGTCACGGTCTGCAATGTCTTGCCGGGGCGGAAGCTTCCTTCGGCTACCGACGGCACGGCCGCCGTCACGGGAAAGCCGGACTGCGTCCAGGCCTGCCAGCCGCCGTCAAGCAGGGCGGCCCGGCTATGACCGACCCACCGTAGCAGCCACCAGGCGCGCGCGGCGAAGGAGCCCTGGCTCGCGTCGTACACGACAACCTGGGTCGTGGAACCAATGCCCCACGCTCGAAACTTTCCGGCAACCGTGTCGGGATGCGGCAGCGGATGGCGTCCGCTGGTCGGTGTCTTGGGCCCCGATAAATCCTTGCCAAGATCGGCATAAACCGCGCCGGGGATATGCCCTTGCTCATATTGCCTGGATCCCGCGTCCGCGAGCGCCAGGTCATACCGGCAGTCGATGACACACAGGTCCTTGCTTCCGAGCAGGCCGTGAAGGCTTGCGACGTCCACGAGCCCATCCCAGCAGGGACCCTCGCGCGCGGGACCTTTTGCGGCGTCTTTCATCGTGGCGATTTTCGAGTGAGGAAGGGTCAAAATACCACGGTCGGAGGCGCTGCGTGACCCGCTAGAATGGCGCATGAAGAAAGCCGCCGGTCGCGCTGTCGAGGCGAGACCTCCCGAAGAACTGAGTTTCGAACAAGCGCTGGACGAGCTGGACGATCTTGTTCGCAAGATGGAATCCGGCGAACTGGGCTTGGACGATTCGATCTCGGCATATCGGCGCGGTGCCGCCTTGGCACGACATTGCCAGACGCGATTGAGCGATGCGGAATTGGAAATTCGCAAGCTGGACAACGACGTGTTGAAGACGCTGAGCCCCGAGGGGTTGCGGGGTACCGAGTCGTGAGCCCTTCGCAGCTTGATGTGTGCGCGCGCACGCCTTTCGCGCCGGACCCGGTGTCGGACGCGCCGGTTACGCCTGCGGATTGGTCTATTGCGCCCTGGATGCGTTCCATCCAGGATCGGTTCGAGACTTTGGCGGCCGGCCAACTGCCCGACGCCACGCGGGAACCGGCGCGCCTGCATCGCGCGATGCGTTATGCGGTACTCGACGGCGGCAAGAGAATCCGCCCGCTGCTCGCATTTGCGGCCGGCGAAACAACGCAAGCCGAAGCCTCGGCGCTGGACCACGTTGCATTGGCGGTCGAATACGTCCACGCCTATTCGCTTGTGCACGACGACATGCCCTGCATGGACGATGACGTGTTGCGGCGGGGCAAGCCGACCGTGCACGTTGCATTCGATGAAGCGACGGCAATGCTGGCGGGGGACGCCTTGCAGGCGGAAGCGTTTCGCGTCCTTGGCGAGGCGCCGCTGGATGCGGTAATTCGCCTCGAACTGATGCAACGCCTTGCGCGCGCTGCCGGCACCGATGGCATGTGCGGGGGCCAGGCGATCGATCTCGAGGCGACAGGGCGTGAATTCGACGCGAACCAGCTCGAGCAGATGCATCGCATGAAGACGGGCGCGTTGTTGGCAGCGTCGGTCATGATGGGGGCGCGCGCCGGACGGGTGTCCGATGAGGCGCAAGCGCGGGTTTTTGCCGCACTGGAGAAATACGCGCAAGCGATCGGCCTCGCGTTCCAGATCGTCGACGATATTCTTGATGTCGAATCGAGCTCGGCGGAACTGGGCAAGACGGCAGGAAAGGACCAGGCGCAAAACAAGGCGACCTACGTTTCGGTGCTGGGCATGGCGACTGCGAAGGAACGCGCCGCACGTCTGCGCGATGCAGCCATTGCGGCCTTGGACGAAACGGGCCTGCCCGTTATCCGGACGACGCGGCTGCGCCAGCTCGCCGACGTGATTGTGGCCCGGCGCAGCTGAGGGCTGCGACGGCATCCAAGCGGACGGCAAGGCAAACGATCAGCCAGGAAACCAGCGGGGTTCACGCAAGCATGAATATCGTCCCGGGACCGCTTTTGTCCCAAATCAATTCACCGGCTGACCTGCGGCGCCTGGATCGCACGCAGTTGCGGGGACTCGCCGACGAATTGCGCGAGTACCTGCTGCATTCCGTGGCCAGTACCGGAGGGCATTTGAGCTCGAATCTGGGCACGGTCGAGCTTTCGGTCGCATTGCATTACGTCTTCGACACCCCCGAGGACCGTGTCATCTGGGATGTCGGTCACCAGACGTACGCCCACAAGATTCTTACGGGCCGGCGCGATGGCATGAAGGATCTGCGCCAGGAAGGCGGCATGTCGGGTTTCCCCCGGCGCAGCGAATCGCCTTACGACTCCTTCGGCACCGCGCACTCCTCGACCTCGATTTCCGCCGCGCTGGGCATGGCGATTGGTGCACGCAACCTGGGCGATACGAGGCACAGCATCGCGGTGATCGGCGACGGTGCCATGTCGGCAGGCATGGCATTCGAGGCCCTGAACAACGCGGGCGTTGCCGACAATGTCCGCCTGCTCGTGATCCTCAACGACAACGACATGTCGATTTCGCCGGCGGTCGGCGCCTTGAACCGCCATCTCGCGCGCCTGATGAGCGGGCGGTTCTACGCAGCCGCGAAGAGTGCAGGCAAGCATGTCCTCAAGCACCTGCCGCCGGTACTCGAGCTCGCACGCAAGTTCGAGGAACACGCCAAGGGCATGGTCGTGCCCGGTACGATGTTCGAGGAGTTCGGCTTCAATTACATCGGGCCTATCGACGGGCACGATCTCGATTCGCTCATCCCGACCTTGCAGAACCTGCGCGGCCTGTCGGGGCCACAGTTCCTGCATGTCGTCACGAGAAAGGGCAAGGGCTACGGGCGCGCCGAGGCCGATCCCATCCTCTACCACGGCCCCGGAAAATTCGATCCCGAGGTCGGCATCCGCAAGCCCGCAGCGGCAGGCGCTCCTGCGGCCCCGAGCTATACGCAGGTTTTCGGCGACTGGTTGTGCGACATGGCGGCGAAGGACAAGCGCCTGGTCGGTATCACCCCGGCGATGCGCGAAGGCTCAGGGCTGGTGCGATTCGAGCGCGAGTATCCGGAACGCTATTTCGATGTCGGCATCGCCGAACAACACGCCGTAACCTTCGCTGCGGGACTGGCATGCGAAGGCATGAAGCCCGTCGTCGCGATCTACTCGACCTTCCTGCAGCGGGCGTACGACCAGCTGATCCACGACGTGGCGATCCAGAACCTTCCGGTCGTATTTGCCATGGATCGGGCCGGCCTCGTTGGCGCGGATGGGGCGACGCATCACGGTGCCTTCGACCTTTCCTACCTTCGATGCATTCCGAACCTTGTCGTCATGACGCCGAGCGATGAAAACCTCTGCCGCAAGATGTTGAGTACCGCGTTCCACCATGACGGGCCGGCCGCGGTGCGCTACCCGCGGGGGTCGGGCGTAGGTGTCGCGATCGAACCGGGGCTCGAAGCGCTTGCCTTGGGACGCGGCCACGTGCTGCGCGAGTCGAGCGCACGACCGGGCAGCCGGATTGCCATTCTCGCCTTCGGCCCCCTGGTGCATGCCGCCATGGCCGCCGCACAGACGCTGGATGCAAGCGTTGCCGACATGCGCTTTGTCAAGCCGATCGATGAAGACCTTCTGCGGCAACTGGGCGAATCGCACGACGCGCTGGTCAGCGTCGAAGACAACGCCCTGGCGGGCGGGGCAGGAAGCGCCTGCGCGGAAGCGCTGGAGAAACTGCGCTGCGCGACGCCATTGCTGCGACTGGGCCTCCCGGACCATTTCGTCGACCACGGTGACCAGGCACGCCTGCTGGCCAGGGAAGGCCTGGACGCGGAAGGAATCGCGGCATCGATTCGCACGCGCTTCGCCGACCTGCTGCGCGAGCCACGCCTCGTCAAGAAGGCGAGCTGATCGTGCGGCGCTAGCGCGCCGGCATCAGTGGCGAAACGACCTTTTCCAGGTTTTCAACGGTCACGGGTAGCTTGTCGGGGCGCATTTCCGCGCGCACCGTTCCCGTCGCGTCGAGCACATACGTGACCGGCAGCGACGCCTGGTCGCCAAAGGAATTGCGCTTGGCCGTGTGGGCCATGGCAACCGGGTAGTTCATGTTCATGTGGTGCACCATGTGGTGCACGTCGTCGATGTCGCGCGTGCGGTCCTCGCTGAGCGCGACGATCTCCAAGCCTTTCGATTTGTACTTTTCGTAAAAGGTTTCCAGAGCGGGCATCTCCTGGATGCAAGGCCCGCACCAGGTCGCCCAAAAATGCACGAGCACGACCTGCCCGCGCAATTTCGCCAGGTCGATATCGGCGCCCGACAAGGTCGAAACCTGGAGTTCGGTTTGCCCGGATTGCGAGGCCAATGCGGATCCGCCGAGCGCCACCCAGGCGCCTGCGGCGAGAAGCAGTGCGAATCGTTTCGTGGGTGCGCTTCGTGCCATGGCTTAGAAGTCGTAGGCTACCTGGAGACGGTACACGGCGCTCGGCACGAGTTGTCCTTTGCCGTTGCCGTCGTTCATGCCGTTCGGGTCGACGTTCGTGTGCTGATAGAGGGGGATCGAAACGTCGAGAAAATATCTCGTTTTGCCCGCGCGCGTTCCGATTCCCGGGGCGATCATCAGGCGCCGGTACCCGCTGTTGTTCGGATTGCCCGGATTGGCGCCCGTACCGCTGTCCGGATCACGCACGCTGCCGATCAGTTGCAGGACCGGCGTCACCGTTTGGAAGGGTCCGGCCGCGTTGATTGCGTAGGCAAGGCCGGCCCCGGCATCGACCTCGTTTCCCGGGCGATACGAGCCAGTCGCCGAAGTCCGTTCCATGACGGGGACATCGTATTTGGCCTGCACGAAATACGCCAAATCGCCGCTCGAATTCAGCCCCCCCGCATGATAACCGCCGATCAGAAGGTCGGTGCTGCCAGTGCCGGGGAGCGAATCCCGGTCGTAGGCGAGGCCGCCCGTCGTACCCGGCCCGGTCTGGCCCGGGGCCTCGTACGGTCCCGTGTAATTGCCGGTCGGCAGCTTCAAGCCGAACGTAATACCGGTCGACATATCGGCTGAGAACCCGGTGTAGATCCCCTGGATCATCATGTCGCCCAGATCGGTCATGTCGCTCGTGAAGACTTGACCGGCCGGGAAGGCGGTGCCGTCACCGGTCGATGTGAACGAGCGCTCGAAAACCGGCAATTCGGCCATCACGCCCCAGTCGCGGTTGAACATGTACTGGCCACCGAATGTGTAGAAGCTCGTCTTGATTCGTTTGTCCGGATTGTCGGACGCGGGCGCGCTCGAATTGCCTTCCCAGTTCTTGTCCTGGTCCATGTAGTTGTAGCGGAACCAGGCGCTCCAGCCGGAATCGGACGAATTGGGAAATGCGGAGTTCGCCCCGATATCGAAGACGCCGCAACCGCAAGCACAAGCGAGCGCGGAATGCGGCAAAACGGCGGCGCCGGCAAGGACCAGAAGGGTTGATGTGGCGAAGGCGGCAGGGCGTTTCATCGTGGACTCGAGGGAAGATTCGTGACCAGATGGTAGAAACATTCCCGCGCGCTGCGAATGCGACAAATTGTCGCGGCCGCCGGGGCGCATCCCATTCGTCCAAAATGCAGATGGCCGGCAGCTTGCCGGCCATCATTTGTATTTGCTAAGGTCTCTTCGCGGTCGTCAGAAAATGAAGCGGATCCCCAGTTGGAAGCCGCGAATCGACTGACCCTCGACAGCGCTATTGGGCAGGTTGTGGACCGGTGCGCCGGCACCCGAGAACTTGAACACGGCGTCATTGCTGTTGCGCAAGATCGCGTACGTGGCGTAGTAACGCGTGCGCTTGGTGACATCGTACATGCCAACCAGGCCCCCGCCCTTGACGTCGTTGCCCTTCCCGGACTCGTCCGTACCCGTGCCGTAAATCACGCCGATCGAGGAATTGCTCGTCGGCCGATAGTCCACGGAACCCTGGTTGAAGATGTAGTACGGCCCGGGATTGGAGGCGACCGGAGAACTGCTGATCGGGTAGCTGCCGACATTGCTCAAAGCCTGGCCGGCGCCGAAGCCGGTGATGTTGTTCGAACGCTCCCGCGTGAAGTAAACCTTGCCGTAGCCGTAGTCGTAGTTGACCGTGTAGCTCTGGATATTCACGGACTCGGTGTACGTTTCGCCGGAAAACGGCTTGGCATTGACATCGTAGGCGAATACGTAGATCGGAATGGCGGTGCCGCGGTACTCCAGCGAGACCTGGTTGATGCTGCCACCGTTCGTCGATCCGGCCTGACCTCCCATGGCGTGGTGGATCTCCGCGTAGAAACCGGCAATCTTCGGGGATAGATAGCTGATGTCGTTGTCGACGCGGGCAAGAATCCCCGTGTTGTTGATGAACGAGGCAAAGGTCGAGCGTTGCGATGCGTCGACGTCGTCCCCCATCAGGAACAGGCGGGTGTTCTGGCGGCCGGCACGCAATTCGCCGTAAGTATTGCTCTTGTAGCTCACCCAGGCCTGCCGGTCGAACAGGCGGTTCGCATCCTTCTGTGCGCCCGTCACGGGGTTGATGCCGGTTTCCAGGTCGTACTTGACGGCGGATTCCTCGTCGAGCTTTTCCAGGCCACGAAATCCGACGCGGCTGACCAGCGTGCCGTTGTCATCGAGCGCGTTCAAGGTGGTTCCGTTGGCGCTCATGTGACCGACAAACACGTCGAGCACGCCATAGACCACGGCGGAACTCGTGTCCGTGCTGCCGGGTGCGGTAGCCGTTGTGTTCGCGGCCGTGCTTGCGGATCCCGTGTCCGCAAGTGCGGCCTCGCCGGCCGCAGTGGCGATCAAGGCGAAAATGAGGCGTTGTGCGCTTGTCGACTTGTTCAATGCGATCTCCCCGATGCTGTTCGATGTTTTTCGTTGTAGGAATTACTGCGTTGCGTACCTTTTCTTGACGATGAGCGCGACCGTGACCGTGAAGACAAAGTGCGACATGAACCCACCGATGATCACCACCGGGTCGTAGTAATTGGGATGGTTATCGCCCGCCATCATGATCAGCGCGTGCATCACGATCCACGCGACCATCGCGTAGAACAGCGCGACGAACGTCGCCTCGTAGCCGCGACGCTCGAAGTACGGCCAGATCGCGGCGAAGATGACGCCCCAGATGATCGAGAAGAAGAAGTGGATGCCGGTGCCGAGGAAGTAGGCCAGGACACCCAAGGACTCCTGCACATCCTTGCCGAACACCAGGCCGGTCGCGTTGCGTGGTATGCCGGCCAGGGGAAGCAGGTGCTGGGCGCCAACCCACACGAGGGCTTCGTAGATCCAGATCAGGATCCCACCCGACACGCCGGCGATTGCGCCCGCCCGAACCATCGACTGACGGTCCGGCCAGCCGCCCGCTTGCAGCGCTTGTGCATTGCCGCTCATCGCGAATCTCCTTGGTTGACTACCCGATGCGAAACCAGTGGCCCAGTCCGCTCAGTTTTGTTGTGCAAGGAGTCTAGGGTTCGCTTGGCTGGCGCGTGCTAGCGACTTTGTGATGTAAGGATCGAACTTTGTGAAGCGTGAGTTTCGCTGCGGTGCACTCTGCATGGCGCCCGTTGCGCGGACGCAAAACCGGTTCGCGCAGCGCACCGAATCGCGCCCGCTACACTTGCAATTCCTGGGGAAGCGTGACCAAGCGGCCGGAGCCAAAACCGGCGACGTTGAGCTTGGAAGGAATCTGGAAGCGTGGCCGAGCGGTTTAAGGCACCGGTCTTGAAAACCGGCGATGGGCAACCATCCGTGAGTTCGAATCTCACCGCTTCCGCCAGTAAAGTCCCTTGGCATCCGCGTCAGATTACGAAAGTAATCCGCGAGTCAACGATAGGCGGCGCAGTCTGTAGCTATGATCGGCGCTGATTCTTTCATCACAACCAATGTGAGGCACGATGCACTCCCAGTCGACCTTTGCGTGCGTGAAGATCGCGGTGATCTTCGCAACTTGCGTTACGCC
>Ga0181537_10000278_pt1 | contig 47627 bp, 35 predicted proteins | sample PEATcosm2014_Bin_39_FD_119765 | JGI IMG/M metagenome (GOLD analysis project Ga0181537, IMG submission 119765) | Peatland microbial communities from MTU Mesocosm Facility, Houghton, MI, USA - PEATcosm2014_Bin23_10_metaG | ecosystem: Environmental > Terrestrial > Soil > Wetlands > Peat | place...
ACGGGCCGGCCGGTTGGCGACGCGGAGTTTGTGGCGCGTCTGGAACAGGGGCTCGGACGCCCGTTAGCGCCGCGTCAGGGCCAACGCACTCCGTTCGCATTTGGCCACGCTGCCTCGCAATAAATCACTTCGTACCATGTCTCTCCGTCCCGGAAGTCCGCCCGGAAGTCCGCGGAAGTCCGGAAGTCCCCCCCCGGAAGTCCCCCGCCCGGCAGTCCCCCGCCGGAAGTCCCCCGCCCGGAAGTCCCCCGCCGGAAGTCCCCCGAAGTCCCCCGAAGTCCCAGAGACTGCCACTCAAGGCCCCGGCGGGCTGTCGATAATGTGTACGATGTTGCACGCGGTCTTACGCGGTTCCGCCTCGCACCAGACCTCTCCCCGCGATTTGTACTGCTCCAGGGTTGGTTCTTTGGCATCCGGCTGAAAGCGAAACCAAAGGGGGAAGAAAGAATCATCTATAAACCACGTATCGGGCCGGATGTACACCTCAAGTCGCCTGGGCCCCATCTCACCTTGGAGGGCCGTAACAATCTTCTCTGAATAGGGTATGGTTGGGCGCCTTGACACCTCAACATATACTACGAGCGCTGGCGGCTCAACGTGCCGTGGAAAGATCTCAAGCACGTCGACCCTGTCTCCGCCCACGCGAAGATTTGTCGGATCCCGCCCCTGCACCACGCGGCTGGAGCCGGACAGGCCGTCGACCGTCTGAATCACCGCGTTCTCGCCCACCGCCACAAGCCTTGCACAGCGGTAAGGGCCATGCATCCGGGCAACCCCGAGCGCCGACCTCCACTTTGAGTAGGTCATGTTCTCTGCCGGCTTGCCTCGCATCATGTATTCCAAGCCCGCAGCGCTTTCGAACGCTGCGGCAATCACGATCTCGGGCGGACTGATCTGTCTTCTCGCCAGGCGGTACACATGCTCGAGGTACTCAGGGGTCAGCGCCTCCTTCCCGACTAGAATTATCTCGCGCAGGCCGCCGACCGTGTAATCACTCACCACGGAAGCCGAGTCGAAGGCCGGGACGGCCATACAGGCCCATAGGGCAACGGCCCGCGAGCCGAGTCGGAACGCTGATGGAAACCGGGAGGTCATATTAGGGAGCCTGACCCTTGGTACTCGTGGGACTCGCGGGAGTCGTGGGATTGTTGCAGCCATTCATGAGCCACGCCTGAAAGGCGGAACTTGTTGGGCGCAGGGGACAGCCAGAATCAGGGCGTTGATCGAATTCACGAAAGCAACCAGATCGGTCCGTCCCTTCGAGAATAGTACAGGCGTGAGTGCACTCCCCAAGAGAATTGCGTTGACGGGGCGAAGGGGACAGACCGCTCCATCGCATGGGTGCACTAGATGACTCTCGAAGAATTCTCCTTTGCGATGGAGGAGTCAGTCCCCCTTCGCGTATTGGGCGTGGCATGGAGTGGTCAGAAGGGCGAAGGAAAGGCGTTTTTTGCGAAACGGAATGCACACGCCGTGGCTGGCACACCGGGATGAAAGATACGGAATTCGGGTCGGCACGGAAAACACTCCCTCGCGCTTCGCGAACTACGGTCGCATCTCAGCTCGAGGCTGATTTCTGCTGGGACCGATTTCCCCTCAGACCAATTTCCGCCGTTTACACTAGACGAATGCGCCCCGTGCTTTTCGCTTTCCTCTGTTGTGCTGCTGTCTTGTCCGCGCAGGCGCCGGCGCCAGACGCGCCTAAACCGGCGGGCACGCCAAAGCCACCGGACACCGCGGCGGGCCCTGACGTCAATGCCGCATATATTCGCGAGAACTACTCGAAGTATGAGCACAAGATCGCCATGCGCGACGGGGTAAAGCTGTTCACGGCCGTTTACATTCCGAAAGATGTGATGGATGGGAAGAAGTATCCCATCCTGATGGTGCGCTCACCCTACACGGTTGCGCCTTACGGAGAGGATCAATTCCCCGCCACTCTGGGACCATCCGCGTTGTTTGCCCGCGAAAAATTCATTTTTGTTTACCAGGACGTGCGCGGGCGCTACATGAGCGAGGGTGATTTTACAATCGTACGACCGCACAAGCCGGTGAAGAAGAGTGCGCAGGACACGGATGAGAGCACCGACGCTTACGACAGCATCGATTGGCTGGTGAAGAATGTGCCTGGCAACACCGGGAAGGTGGGCATCTGGGGAATATCGCAGCCCGGCTTTTTTGCAACCGCGTCGCTGATCGATTCGCATCCTGCTCTGGTGGCGGTGTCTCCGCAGGCGCCTGTCACGGACTACTATCTGGGCGACGATTCGTATCACAACGGCGCGTTCATGCTAGCGGCGCGATTCAACATGTATCAGGGCTTCCGGCCCCGCGGAGATGAGCCCACCGAGCCGATGCCGATGCTGCCATTCGATTACGGAACGCCGGATGGATACGACTTCTATCTTTCCATGGGACCGCTGGCGAACGCCGATGAACGCTATTTCAAGAACAATCAGCCGTATTGGTCAATGAATGTCAAGAATCCGACTTACAACGATTTCTGGCAGGCGCGTTCCATTTGGAAATATCTGAAAGATGTGAAGCCGGCCGTGATGATTGTAGGCGGCTGGTACGACCAGGAAGATCCGCAAGGCTTGTTCCGGCAGTTCTACCAGCTCAAGAGTCACTCACCGGAAACGGTAGACATGCTGGTTGTCGGTCCCTGGGTGCACGGCGGTTTTGCTCGCGGCGACGGAGACCGGGTCGGCAATGTCAGCTTTGGCTCAAAGACTGCCGTCTACTATCGCGAGAAAATTGAGTTCCCGTTTTTCATGCACTACCTCAAAGGGCAGGAGAACGGGAAGCGGCCGAAGGCCTGGGTCTTTGAGACGGGCGTCAATCAGTGGCGCCGGTTCGACGAATGGCCTCCCAAAGAGGCTAAGACAACGGACCTGTTCCTAAGCGAGAAGGGAAGTATCGCATGGCAGAAACCTGCCGCCGCTGGCGTGGATGAATATGTTTCAGACCCCGCGAAGCCCGTTCCCTACATTGGCCACGTCCTGATGGGAGTGCGCTACGACTTCATGACGGAAGACCAGCGGTTTGCCGCCTCGCGCACCGACGTTCTGGTTTACAAGACGGAGCCCCTTGACCACGACGTCACCATTTCCGGGCCTATCACGGTGGACCTGAAAGTCTCTACATCGGGAACGGATTCCGATTTCGACGTGAAACTGATCGATGTCTTTCCGGGGAAGTACCCGGACTATGATGCCGTTCCAGGCGCGCCCGCGCCAGCCCCTCGCTCGTTGCCGGCGAACGTAGTCCACCTGGGCGGATACCAGGAACTGATTCGCGGCGAACCGTTCCGCGGCAAATATCGAAAGAGCTTGACCAATCCAGTTGCTTTCGAACCGGGCAAGCCCGAGCGAATCACATTTCAGATGCCGGACGTTCTGCACACCTTTCGCACCGGTCACCGCATTATGGTGCAAGTGCAGAGCTCGTGGTTCCCCTTGACCGATCGAAACCCGCAGAAATTTGTCGACATTACGAAGGCGGCTTCGACGGATTTTGTGAAGGCGACCGAACGAGTGTACTGGGGCGGCGCAGACGGATCAAAGATCGAGATTCCGATGATGCAGTAGCGGGACGGCGCCCAAAGGACGAAAGACCGCGCCGGAGGTTCTGTAGGGTGGGGCGAGCGGGGACAGGCCCGCTCCATCCACGCGGCGGCTTAAGGCAAACTTCGATTGGCATGTGGCTTTGGCCGAGCCGCCTTGGGACGGAGGCGCCAGTCAGCCTCGCGCTAAATGCGTCACTTGTCAATCCGAAGGCGCTTAGTGAATATAAGCCCAGCCCGATTCCTGTTTGCGAACGATTTCCGCAATCCCCGAATCCACTTGCCCGGCGAACGGAAACATCTCGTCGGTTGTCACGTTCCTGTTCTTCATCGCGTTCCGGCAAGCCAGTAGTTTGACACCATGATCCGAAAGCTGTTTCAGTCGATCCTCATAAGCAGTATTGGTTTTCCTGAGCATTTCTAGCCCGGGCCCCCAGAAGACCACCTCCACTTGCGCCCCGCCATCATCAGCCAGGGCCTTCATGGTGTTGTTGACGTGAACGGCCAGCGAGTTCCAGGCGGCATCATCGGCCTCGCTCAATTGAAACGCGACATGGTGTTTCGGTCCAGCGGCTGGCGTTTGTGAAATAGCGGCGTATCCAAGAAGAAGCGCGAGCCCTACCGCGGAGAGAAGAGTCATTTTCATAGCTGCCATTCTCTCGTAGCTGAAACCAAGGCCGCCTGATCAGTCTCTGAGGCCGATTTCCCAGTGTGTTCATTTTCGGGATATGTCTGTGCCGGACCCGAAACCTGGTCCTATTGTTGTGTTTTCAACGGCCGCTCGGCGGCCCCGCGCTTTGAATAACTTAGATCAGCAATTCTTTGGCATTTAACATGCCTCGTGTGGATGCAACACATGTTTGCGTGAGGGGTGGTGAGCTTGACTCTGCTTCACGATCTTCGCTATGCGTTCCGCCAGCTTCTGAAATCGCCCGGCTTTACGCTGACCGTGGTCCTCACGCTTGCCCTGGGCATCGGCGGGAACACGGCCATTTTTTCGCTTTTCAATGCCTTTGTTCTGCGGCCAATTCCGGCGAAGGATCCGGCCCGGATCGTAAATGTCTATCGCACCGTCGAGAGTGAAACCCGGTACGGAGTGTTCTCGTACCCGGAATACATCAATTACCGGGACCACAACACCGCCTTCTCCGGGCTGGCCGCCTTCACCGGCGGTCGCGTGACGCTAACCAGCAGCAGCACCAGGAATCTCGGGAATGGCGCAGCGGAGACGCTTCAAGCCCAATTGGTTTCGGGAAACTACTTCTCCATGCTGGGCGTGCCGGCTGAGCGTGGGCGAACGTTTGCCGCAGAGGAAGATAGGACGCCGAACGCCGAGCCCGTCGCTGTGCTGAGCTACCGCTTTTGGAAGCGGCGGTTTGATGGCGACCCCAATGTGGTGGGGAGCAGGCTGACCCTAAATTCGGTTTCCTATACGGTGATCGGGATAGCCCCGAGCGAATTTGAAGGGACGGTGCCTGACCCTCCCGATGTCTGGGTGCCGATGATGATGCAAGGCAATGTCAGGCCGGGAGCCAACTTACTCGAGGATCGGGACTACATGTCGCTTCAGGTTCTGGGCCGCTTGAAGCCGGGCGTTCGCCGCGAACAGGCCCAGGCCGAATTGACGGTCCTCGCGCGGCAATTTGCTCAACCGGGCGAAGACAAGAATCACGAGGTCAGCGTGTCCGTGACCCCAGGAAAGTTTCTGACTCCCGAGGAGCTGGGTGACGTATTGCCACTGGCCGTTCTCGTCATGACGGCGGTTGGGCTGGTCTTATTAATCGCGTGCGCGAATGTGGCCAACCTGTTGCTCGCTCGAGGCGCCGGCCGTCAGAGAGAAATCGGGATACGGCTATCGCTAGGCGCGACTCGACGACGCCTGGTGCGCCAGTTGTTGACCGAGAGTATGCTGCTGGCGCTGGGAGGCGGTATCGGAGGGTTGATTCTGGCGGTATGGATGGCCGACCTCAGGATTCCCAGTACGAAGTTTTTCATAACAACCCATTAAGCCAGGCGGCTATCTGGCATCGAGCCCGAGTAGAATTCCGGCATTACTCCCAGCGCAGGGCGCTCATTGGATCGATCCCGGTAGCTCGCCGTGCCGGAATGTAGCCTGCGAGGGTTGTCACCGCTGCGATTCCCAATGACGCGGCTGCCATGGTGAGCAAGTCGGTGGGCTCAACCCCGAATAACTGCGCTTGAATCAGCCGCGTGACGCCGTAGGCCCCGGCAAGACCGATCGCCACGCCGATTCCGGCGAGCGTCAGCGTTTCGCGCAGAACCATCCACACGACTGACCCTTGCCCGGCTCCGAGCGCCATGCGAATGCCGATCTCGCGCGTGCGGCGCGCCACCATGAAGGCCATCACGCCGTAGAGTCCGAGGGCAGCCAGTAGCGTGGCGAGACATCCGAAAACGCTCGAGAGCGAGGATAGCAGCCGCTCGGTGAGCAGCGAGATTTCCATTTGGTGGTCGATTGTGCGCATGTCGTACATGGGCACGCTGGCATCCACGGCCCGTACTTCGTTGCGCAGGGTATTGAACAAGTAGGTTGGGTCCCCGCTGGCGCGCACGTAGACGGTTCCACCATCCGCAAATCCTTTCTGGTCGTTGGGAATGTAAAGCTCATAGGGAATGTCATCGCGCATGCTCTCGTATTTCGTATCCGCGACGACGCCAACGATCTGGATATCGGTCTTCGTCCCCGGGTCGATCCCCATGCCAACGTGGCGGCCCACCGGATCGACGCCTCCGAAATATCGCTTGACGAATTTCTGGTTCACGATCGCCACTTTAGGCGCGGTGGCATCGTCGCGCTCATCGAAATCGCGGCCTGCAAGCAGCCGGATCTTCAGGGTCTTGAAGAACCCGGGACTGCAATACTGCATATGCGGATCGGGGCGCTCATCCTGCTTGGCCGAATAGCCTTCGATGGTTATCCAGTTGTCCCACTCGTTGTTTTCCAGCACGGGTATCACAGCGAAGGTGTGAGCTTCTACGCCTGGGAGCGCGCTGAGCCGGTCGCTGAGGCGGCGATAATAACTTGCACTCCACTTGGGGTCGTAGCGGCTCATCGTGGGGTCGACATCGAAGGCGAGCAGATTCTTGACCTCGAAGCCGGGGTTCAGGGTCTTCAGGTTGCGCAAGCTTTGTAGAAACAACCCTGCGCCGATCAGCAGCAGCAGCGACAGTGAAACCTGCGCCACCACAAGGCCCTTGCGCAATCCGGCGGAGCCGCCGCGGATCACGCTGCCCGCCTCGTCTTTCAATGTATTCGCCAGTTCCGGGCGCGTGGATTGCAGCGCGGGGACCAGCCCGAAAAGAGCGCCCGCCAGCAGCGAGACAGCGAAGGTGAAGGCGAGGGCTGTCCAATCAGGCGTGCTGGAAAGTGAGAGCGGCGTGTGTCCGGACGGCAGAAAATCGATTAACGCTTGGTCGATCATCACTGCCAGACCAACACCGAGAGAACCGCCGGCCGCGGCGAGCATCAGACTTTCCACCAGGAGTTGGCGGATGAGCCTGCCGCGCCCGGCGCCCAAAGCCAGGCGAACGGCGATCTCCCTTTGCCGCGCCGAAGCGCGCGCGATCAGGAGGTTCGCCAGATTCGAGCAGGCGATCAAGAGCACCAGACCGACGATGCCCATCAGCGCGAAAAGCGGCTTCGAGTAAGTCTTGCGCAGATTCGAGCGGCCCTTCGATCCGGGCATCACTTCCATCCACATCTTGAGGAACTCCCGTTTGACGAATGGCGAGGCCTTCGCGAAAGGCGCCTCTGTCACTTCGCGATTCAGGATCTGGTGGAACAGCGGCTGTAGTCCGGCTTGCGCCCCCTCCATCGTCATGCCCGGCTTGAGGCGGCCGAAGACCTCGACCCAGCGGAAGCGGGCGTTGTTCAAGCGACCGAAATCCCCTCGCGGCAGGTCGTCTTTCATGGTCAACGGAATGCGAATCTGTGGCGCGCGGCCCGGCTCCACTCCGTCGAATCCCGCCCGGCTGACACCGATAATCGTCAGAGCCCGGCCATTCACCACAATCTGCTTTCCGACGACACCCGAGTCCGCGCCGAAACGTGCGCGCCAATAGCCGTAGCTGAGCACGGCCAGCGGATGCCCGCCCTGTATCAAATCGTCGGAGGCGTTGAACAGGCGGCCGGCTGCCGCTCCGATGCCGAGGGCGGGGAAGTAGTTGCCCGAAACAAAATCGGCGCCGATCAGCTCCGTTGCGCCTTGGAACGTCGCACTCACGGTACTCGGGTAGGTGCCGAACATGGCGCTGAACACCTGGTTCTGGTCGCGGATTTCCCGGTACATCGGGTAAGAGATTCTATCGGGCCCGTTGTTGCCGCCGTAATGCTTGCCGCGGCCGGCCAGCATCACAAGCTGCTCCGGATCTCTGACGGGAAGCGGCTGCAAAATGAGCTGGTGGATGAGCGTGAAGATTGCCGTGTTGGCGCCGATGCCGAGAGCAAGTGAAACTACGGCAACGGCCAGAAAAACGGGCGATTTGCGAAGGGTACGAAAGGAATATTGGAAATCCTGCAGGATGGCGGCCATTGACCCATATACTTCGCAGCGAGCAAAAAGTTACGAGATTCTGATCGGAAATCCCGGCAGAGGGGTTGCTGGCAATGGCTGCGAAAATTGGAAAGCGCAGGCGAAACCGCCTGCGCCACCATGACACGGACCAAGCTTTTCGCTTGAGAAGCCGCTCACTTCTTTTTCCGGATGTAGATCTGCCCGTTGAATGTCGTGAACTGGAACTCCGGGCCGCCGCCGTTAATAGTGCCCCGCACGGTGCGGTCGAAGCGCAGGTGATACGTGCCGTCTCTCTGCTTCCCCGACTCGGTTGTGACGACCGGTTCCATATTCAGTTTCACGTCGAAGTCGCTGTAGACCTCGCCGTGGTCTGTCTTTACGCGGACGTTCGCTTTAAGGCTATCCGGAAGAGTGACGTCGATATTGCCGTTCATCGTGCTGAAAGACATTGGCTTCGAGGGGTCTATCCGATCGAGGACCGCCAGCACTTCTCCGTTCAGGGAATGCGCAATCACCGAACCCGCCACGTTCTTGAGCGTCACCTTGCCGTTCAGATTGTTGACCTCGATCTCTCCTTCGACTTGCTCGACGTAAATATCGCCGTCATTCGTACACTTCAATTGCAGCGAAGAGTGCCGGGGCACGGTGATCACGAGGTCGGTTGGGCGGTTCACGCGGGCGGTCCTGATGTTGACAACGTTATCGTCCTCTTCTACCTCGAGGCCTGCGTTCCCCGGCAATTCGAGCCGTTTCATGCCGTCGGCGCGGGCCTCGCGTGATTCGTGCGACTCATGCATCCGCGTGTGCGCTTCCACGCTGACATCCTTTACGTCCGCGCCTCGCACCGTAATTCCTCCGGCAAGCAAGTGCGCGTTGATCGTGGCGGGCCGCGAAGGATCTCGTAGAGGCACCGTCGTCTTCTCGGGCACATCCTGCGCAAAAAGCATCCCCGCGCAGAGGAAAGCCATGCCAATCGTCGTTTTCATTTGGTTGTAATCTCCTTACTTTTCTCTATGCAGGCGAATGTTTCCGTTGAACGAATCGAAGCTCAATTCGGGACCGCCTTGCCCCGCTCGCCCTGCTCGCGCGCCGCTGCTGCGAAAGACAAACTTTCCGTTGTGATCTTCGGCGACGGAAGCCGGCGCGGGCCTTGCCGCAACGTCGAAATCGCTATAGATCTCTCCGTTGAACGTCTTGAAGAGCAGGTCCGCCGAAAGATTCGGCTGGAAATAGACATCCACCTCTCCGTTGATGGTTTTGAAGCTGCCTGGTCCGGCTGGATTCTTGGCAAAGTGAACGCTGACGGGGCCGTTGACCGTGCGCACGTCGCCGGAGCCTGAGACCCCGGTCATGCTGATAGCGCCGTTGACGTTATGCACATCGAAAACGCCGTCGATTCCAGCCACGCGAATGTCCCCATCGTTTATCGTGGAAATCACGGTTCTCGCTCCGCGTGGAACCTCCACGTCAATGTCGTAGACGACTTCGTAAAAACGGCGATGGTCACCGTGGCATCCGTTGCCTTCGCCGTTGTTGCAGCGCCAGGGTGCGTCGTAGTAAATTGAAACCGTTCCGGGCTTCCCTGTAACTTCGAGCTTCACTTCGTTCTTCGCCTCCTGCAGATCGCTATCGGTCTCGGCGCGAATCACTTTGTGAGCAGTCACGCGAACCTCGGAGCCGTTCGTGCCCGTGGCGTGAACATAGCCGTTGACGTTATCCACCACCAGTCGCATGGGATCGCCCGAGAGCGTCAGCGTGTTTTGAATCGTCTCTTGCTCCCGAACGCTCCAGCGATCCGACTTATGGTCTGAGCGCGCGAGGCAAAGGGCTGACAACGCGGCCAACGTCAGTGCTATCGATAGGCTGTATTTCATCCGTCCTTCTCCTTAAACCACTCCTCAAAGACTGAGTTTGTCGAGACCCCACTGTGCCCGCTGCCGCACAGCCGAGTTCGCCTCGGCATCGCCAGTCAGCTTGCGAAGCTGGCCGGCCGCGGCACGATCGTGAATGCGCACCAGGGCGTCAATGAGCGCGATCTGCACCAGCGGCGAATCCTGGCGCGGCAGGGAATCCACGAGAGCTTTACGGACCGTTGGATCGCCGGCAAACTTCTCGAGCGCATCCAGAGCCGAGAGACGCACGTTGGTATTGGGGTCGCGATCCACCATTGTCAGAAGGGCCGATACCAAGCCGGGTTCGGGACGTTCCACACGGCTGCTCCACGAGATTCCTTCCAGGCGCGACGTAGCGGATTGCTGGTCGAGCAGCGACAGGGCAACGGTCTGGCGCAAAGTTTGCACCTCGGTGCCGAGGCGCTTCACCTCTTGTGTTGAGGAGCCGCGCCCATCCAGGTTCGTGCGCCCGACATATGTACCGAGGACGAAGACAGCCAACGCGAGGATGGTTTGCGGCACAAGACCTTGAAGTCCCGGCTTCCACCACGCGTAGTCGCGCTCAACCACACGGCTGCGGCCTGTCTGTATGTCGTGCAGCTTCTGATAAAAACGAGCCCGCAGAGCCGGACTGGGCGCTTCCTCGGGCAGAGAGGCCAGTCCTTCCCACACGGAGCGAAGTTCATCCACTTCAAGCCGCAGGCTGGCATTGGCGGCCAGTTCCGCTTCAAAAGCGTCTTTCTCAACGGGTGTCATCTGGCCCGACAGATACTGAGGAATCAGCAAACTCATTTCTTCAGGCGTCATATAACGTTTCTCCACGCAGCTCACAAAACTTCTCGCGCAAGTCCTTCAGAGCCCGGTAAACCCGGACCTTCACCGTGCCAATCTCGCATTTCAAGATTCGTGCGATCTCTTCGTATCGCAAGTCGTGGAACCGGCTCAGCACGAGCACCTCCCGCTTCTCGGCGGGAAGCTGCATAAGCGCCTCTCGGAGAAACATGGCATCCTGTTTACTGGTGGAAAGCTCCTCGGGCATCGGTTCAGAACTCGCAATCTCACCCATCTCACCGTTGGTCGAAACCTCGCGCCGGCGTTTGCGAAGCGAATCGAAGTAGGCGTTGCGCGCCATGCCGTAAATCCACACCGGAAACGAGAGGCTCGGGTCATAGCTGCGCGTATATTTGAGAACGCGCAGGAAGACCTCTTGAACCAGATCCTCGCTGAGCATCCGGTCACCCGTAAGGTGCAGCAAATATCGGAATAGCGCCACGTGATGACGCTCGAAAAGCAAGGCGAGTTGGGCGGTATCGCCGGCTTGCACGAGCCTCATCAGGGAATTGTCAGTTTGCGTCTGCACTCGGTCTCATCCATCAATACTGAACCACCCGGAAAAGGTTACAAGGGAGCGGTGGGTTCCCGATCGAGGGGTGTGAGTCTTGAAGGCTTAGGCATACTTGCCCTGGCTTTGGTGCTCCGGGTGCGGGAAGCATGGTACACTTAAGGTCTCCAAGATTAGGCATTTTCGCATCAGTCCGGTTCGACCGCCCTCGTCCGATCCTGCCCCGTTTCACAATTAATAAGCAAAAAGGAATTAGTAAATGAAGAATGTTTTCGTAGGTAACCTCAGTTTTGGGGCTACCGAAAGTGCGGTTCGATCTATGTTTGAGGCGTACGGAACTGTCGATCGCGTCAGCTTGATCACGGACCGCGACACCGGCCAGGCAAGAGGGTTCGGGTTTGTCGAGATGAGCAATAATGCGGAAGCGGATAGGGCTATTACGGAACTCAATGGCCGGGACCTCGACGGCAGGGCGCTGAACGTGAATGAAGCGCGACCGAAGACGGATCGTTCCTCCGATGGCGGCGGCCGCCGCCAGAACAATCGCTGGTAATAAACTAAATCGGACCTAGGGGCTGCGCGCCAGCCGATACAGCGGCGTCTTCGGCGGCGTAGTCGAATCTGTGTGGGTTGAAGTCTGTGGGTGGGTTTGTGCGCGCCCACTCAATGCTTCGAGTGATGGCTTCTTCGAGCGGCACCGGTTCCTGGTAGCCGAGTTCGCGGCGGATGCGGCTAGAATCCGCTTCCCAATGTTGCTTGCTGTTGCCGGGCTGCGCGAGGTGCGCGGGCATGCGATCTTTCGGTAGACTGACGAACTCGCCAGTCCAACCGGTGGCGGCCGCAATGTTTCGCGCCCAATCGAGCTCGGAGAACGCCGGAGTTTCCGCGACGTTGTAGATACGTCCGGCAGCGCGCTCCGCCGCCACATTCTCGACGTACCCTCGCGGGCTGCGCCACTCGGCCCAACCTTCTTCAAACAGGATTACGCGACGGCCATCGTCGATTCGTTTGAGCACAGGATGGAATCGGGACAGGTGATCGCCAGGGCCATAGATCATTGGCAGGCGCAACACTGTGCCGGGCAACTCAGGATCACCCAGGATGGCGCGCTCGACAGGAATCTTGTCGTATTCGTCGTCGAGCCAGCCGAAGATTTTCTGCAGCATCTTCACCTGCGCCGGTGGATAGGTCTGCAAGTTGGTACGGAGCGGTGAATCCTCTGTTAGCGGGACCGGCTCAATCGGGCCCGGCTCGCTGCCATGCAGGACCCCGCAGGCGCGGTACACGTCGATGCTGCTGGCTGCTACAACTCGCTGGGCTCGGCCGCGAAATGCCTGCATCAACGCTTTGGCCTGAGCACCGGAACTGAGGACCAAGTCGACGATGACGTCTGCGCTCGGGCAAAGCGCAGCTAAATCCCGACGGTCGCCAAGAATGTGCTCGGCGGGCAAATCCGCTTGCGTGCTGCCGCGGTGGAATACGGTGACAGAATGGCCCATTCCAGCGAGCTGACGCACGAGATGGGGGCCAATGAAGCCGGTACCGCCGATGACAAGAATCCTCACGACACCAGACTACTTCGTCTAGGTGTGCCTGGAGGAGCCGCTTGCCGCGGTCGCAAGCCCGAGGCCGATGTAGACGGTTCCTGAAACGTGCTGCTGGTGGCGCATGAAGATCCGGTTCCGTTGTAACCAGCTCGCCGCGGACCCCGCGGTTAACGCCCACAAGCTGTCACTGACAAGGCCCATAACGATGAAGAGCAGTCCTAGCGCGAAGAACTGCAAGGCCACGTGTCCCCTTGCGGGATTAACGAACTGGGGCAGGAAAGCAAAGAAGAAGATTGCGACCTTGGGGTTGAGAACTTCGACCAGAACGCCTTGCGTGTAGACGCGCCGCAACGATACCGGCTGGACGTGACTCACGCTGTCAGCGGCGACGGGGTGTTCACGAAGTTTCTTGATTCCCAAGTAAATCAGGTATGCGGCGCCCGCGTACTTCACAACCGAGTAAGCCCTCGCTGACGACACCAGCAGGGCAGAAAGCCCCAACGTCGCGGCCACGACGTGCACTAATCCTCCGGTAGCAACCCCGGAACACGAGGCTAATCCCGCTTTGCGTCCCAGGTCGACGCTACGCGCTACGATGTAAAGCACGGCTGGTCCGGGAATCGCCAACAAGACGATTGCGGCCGTCATGAAAAGAAGCAGATCGCGGGCAGGAGGCAAAACGTTCATGGGTTGGTACAGAGATTAGCACGTGCCGGCGGGCGAGGTTGCTCTGAAAATACGCGTTTATGACGAGTTAACCACAGCCAACCACAGGCTGAAGCCTGTGCCACGGTGAGGCCATCCTGTCTCACATGATTCCGGGAAGACAGACTCATGGCTTCGATTGTGGTGAGGGCATCAAGAAAGAGATGTCATCCACTTTGTATATGACTTTGCCGGCTGAAGCGGGAGTCGGGGGAATCTTGCCGGCACGAACGGCGTCGAAGGCAGTTACCAAACGGCGAAGGACCGAGGGCGGGGCAACGGGGATGTTGTGGGCGCCGAGGACGGTTTTAAGCTGCGGCGCCAACGCGGCTAGGCGCCGGATGGAGCGGGCATAGGCATCGAGATTGGTTTCCGGGCGGTAGAGCCAGATGGCGCCGGGATAGTATGTGTCGCCGGTAAAGAGAAGGCCGTGCTCGCGGTCGAGAAGAGAGATGGCATCGGGCGTGTGACCCGGTGTGGCGATGATTTCTAATGATCGGCCCCCCAGATCGATGCGATCGCCATCATGCTTATATGCCGCGATCGTCCAGGGCTTGGTCGCGTAGGTTTTCGGATCAAATCTCTCCGGCAGCTTGCCGCAAATCTGATCGGCTGCAATTTCGGCTTGCGCGTCTTGCCGCGACCCTCGCGCATTCTCGCGTGTGAATCCGGTATCCATGCCGTAGATGATGTCGAACTGCCAGTTGCCTCCGACATGGTCGTTATGAGTGTGAGAGTTCAGCACGATGACGGGTAACTTGGTCAACTCCGCAGTTACTCTCCGGATGTCACTAATTCCCATGCCAGTGTCGAAGAGGAGGGCCTGCTTGCCGCCGACGATCAGGTAACTGATGACCTCTTCGGCCTGATGCGGTTCGTAGATAGCGAAAACAGAGGGTCCAGCCGCATAGACCTCGAACCAGGGATCGCTAACCGGCACGCGCTTAAGCGCTCTGTATTCGGGTCGCGGAAGCGCACGGCACCAGTCGGGGATCTTGCTCTGCGCTAATAGGGCTGATGCGGAGAGAGCTACGCAGACGAGCAGCTCAATATGCGTCTTGTTGAACATTGCTTGATAGAGACCGTCCCGCATCAGACCAGTATGTTTCCTCACGAGTATCGAAGCAGGGCCTTGAAGCCGAAATCCATGTGCTGCTGGATATGGCAGTGAAATAACGTGGGTCCTGGCTGGTCGGCGGTGAAGTCGACGCTGGCGCGCCCATAGGTGGGGACCACGACCGTGTCCTTGATCACGCCCGAGGTGGCTTTGCCGTAGATCTCTGCGATCTCCAGTTGGTGGCGGTGCAGGTGCAACGGATGCGCGTCGTCGGTACGGTTGTGGAAAGTCAGCCGGTAGCGCGTGCCCTGTTTGAGGAGAAACTCCTCGTCATGCGGATAGCGTTTGCCGTTTACGGTGAAGCTGTTGAATTTGCCGGCGCCGCGGGGCACCTTTTCAAACACCATGTCCAATCGCTCGGTAGGGGCGGGTTGCGACGGCGGCTTGCCGAAGAGGGTGTAATCCCAACTGGATTTGGGAGGCGGCGCCCACTGCGGAGTGCGGTGTTGATTGGCGTATTCTATGACGATGCCGAGGCCCCCTTCGCGTATCGGGTCCTCGGGCGCGCCCAGAATCCAAACGCCGGGTTGGTTCATCTCCACCCAGGCCTCAATGCGCTCGCCCGGACCCAGCATCAACACGTCCACGGCTGCGGGCGTGGCCACGGGATTTCCATCCAGTGCAATCACGTTGAATTTGTGGCCTGGTAGCGCCAAGTGGCGGTTCTCGATTGCGCTGGCGTTCAGAAAATGAAACAGCACGCGTTCGCCGGGGTTCACGCGGATCGGTTCGCCGGCGCCAAGCGCTTTGTCGTTGATGGAAAAAATATCGGCCGCAACCTCGAGCCCCACCGGCCGCGTATCCAATACCGCCGGCTTTTCCGGCTGCGCCAGCAGGGGATCGAGATCGTCGGTATCCATCGATTGGTTGGTGAAATAGGGCTCCCAATCGCGCAGCGCGAGGTAGTGTTCCTGATCGTAGTGGCCGGGATTATTTGCTCCTTCGACGATCAGAAAACCGAACATTCCGGTATAGCTGCCGCGATGCAAATCGTCCATCGACATGGTGTGAGTGTGGTACCAGCGGGTGCCGGCCGGCGTAGGCGTGAACTGATAACGGCGGCTTCCGTGCGGAGGGACTGCGGGGGTGCCTTCTTCCTCAGATCCATCCACATCGGAGGGAATCAGCAATCCGTGGAAATGCACAAACTCCGGCACGTCGGTATCATTGACCACGTTCACTGTCACCGGCACGCCTTCTTTCATGCGAAGACGCGGCCCCGGCGAGGCGCCGTTGTACCCGATGGTGCTGAGAATACGATTGGGCGCCAGTTCGACCGTGACGGGCCCGATTTGGAGGGTGAAATCGGTCTTCGCGGCGTCTTGCGGGCCGGTTGGCGCGAGAAAGGATTGCTGGGCTGCAACAGGGGTGCTTGCGCCTGCTAGTCCGGCAATCTTTAGAAAGTCGCGTCGTTGCATGACAGAGATGCCGAAAGCCAGCCTCGAACACATGGTATCGCCCGCGTTGGTACGGGGAGCGCCGAGACGAGTCTCGGCCCGGCAGGCACGAGTGCCTGCGCCATTCCGGCGGTGGGCTTGGAGGGGGCGGCTGGTGGGGCTTTTGCTACGCTTTGAACAGATATTTGCGGTAATTATTTATGATGTTGGCGCGGCCTCTCCTGTTTTTGCTCAGCGTCGGGTTGTTTGCGATGCAAGTGGGCGAGTACGGAGGGTACGGCCGCCGGCAATACTACTACGAGAGCGGACCTAACGTACCCTCGGAGTTTTATTGGAGCCGGCTCCGCTACACTTCCGGCTATGCTAGTGGCGCCAGCTACGGTTTTCGCGGCTTTCGCGGCGGCTGGTCGAGAGATTATCCCAAGGCCGACAACGATTGCCTGATTGCGCTGCGGCGTTTGACCCACATCAACTCCCCATCGCCGCTGAACGTTGTCGATCTCGATAGCGACCATATATACGACTATCCCTGGATCTACGCCGTGCAGGTGAACACGTGGACCTTCACCGACGAAGAGGCCAAACGCCTGCACGATTATCTTCTGAAGGGCGGTTTCCTGATGGTCGATGACTTTCACGGGACCGACGATTGGGAGCATTTCATGGCCGGCATGCGCATGGTGTTGCCTGACCGGCCCGTAGAGGATCTCAAAGATGAGGACGAGATTTACCACGTCCTTTACGACATCAACGAAAAGTTTCAGATTCCCAGCGAGGTCTACGTCAACACCGGCCGAACGTATGAGAAGGATGGTTACGTGCCGAAGTGGCGCGCCATCCGCAACGACCACGGGCGCATTATGGTGGCGATCTGCGCCAACATGCATCTCGGTGACGCTTGGGAGTGGGCGGATAGCCCGGAGTATCCGGAGAAGTTTTCCGGACTTGCTTTTCGCATCGTCCTCAATTACATAACTTACGCAATGACCCATTAAACATGAACCGCGCGCGCCTCTTCCCACACTCCGCGAGTTGCCGACGGGCCCATGTTCGAGTTCTTTTGTAAGTATCCGCGTTCGGTGTATGCACGCGGTCAATTTGCCCTATTAGGGGCATGGCCAAAGTGGATACTTGTGCTGCTGATCGTGGCTGTGGCCGCGGGCCTGGCTTGGCTGATCCGCTCGCGCCTGTCGCGCGCCGCGCCGGTAATGCGGGGCTGGCGAATCTGGGTCATCTGGGGTTTGCAGACGCTGCTGGCTTCGCTGCTACTGGTGCTACTGTGGCACCCGGCGATCACCATAGCCGAGTTGAAGCCACAACAAAACATTATTGCCGTGCTGGTGGACGATTCGCGCAGTATGGCGATATCTGAGGGCGGCCTCACGCGCCAGGCCCAAGCGGTGAAGGCGCTTCAGAACGGTGTTCTGGCCAGCCTCCACCGCTCGTTTCAAACGCGTCTTTACCGTGTCGACGACGTGCCCGCGCGTATCGACAGCCTCAAGGACCTGAAACCAAACGCGCCTTCGACACGCATCGGCGACAGCCTGAAGCAGTTGAGCGATGAGACTTCCGACCTGCCCATTGGCGCCGTGGTGCTGCTAAGCGATGGCGACGACAACTCCGGGGGAATTGGAGCAGACGCCATTAACGCGCTACGCGCCCGCCACATTCCCGTTCACACGGTGGGCTTCGGACGCGAGCGGGCCGGGCACGACGTCGAGCTGGATGATGTCGTGGTTGCTCCGCGCGCGGTGGCTGATTCCCGCCTCGCCGCCAAGGTCACGTTTCACCAACGCGGTTACGCCGGCGCCAAGATCAACCTGACGGTGCGCGACGTCAGCGCTCCACAAGGCAAAGTCCTCGCTTCACGCAGCGTCACTCTGGGGCCGGACGGGAACCTTCAGACCGAGACTTTGATGTTCGATATCGGCGGAGCCGGCGCCAGAACGCTCCAAATCGCGGCCGTTCCACTCGCGGGCGAGGAGAACACGGCCAACAATGCTTTGACTCGCGTAGTGAATGTGGGCTCGGAACCGCGCCGCATCCTATATATCGAGGGTGAACCGCGTTGGGAGTACAAGTTCATCCGCCAGGCGGAAGAGGACGACCGCATGGTGCAGATCGCCTCGATGGTTCGCACCAGCGAGAACAAGATCTACCGCCAGGGAATCTCAGATCCCAAGGAACTGGCCGATGGCTTTCCTTCTCGCGCGGAGGACCTTTTCGCCTACCAGGGATTGATCATCGGGTCGGTTGAAGCGGGCTATTTCAGTCCCGGCAAGCAAGAATTGATCCGCGAATTCGTGGATCGACGCGGCGGCGGCCTGCTGCTGCTTGGCGGTCAGTTCGCGCTGGCCGATGGCGGCTGGAGCGCCTCAAACCTTACCGACGTGTTTCCGACGACGCTGCCGACCCAGGCGAGCACTTTTCATCGCGAGGCCGATCCGAAAAGCGGCACAACACATACAACAGCCGAACTGGCGCCTGCTGGAGTGGATAACATTATTACCCGGCTGGTTGACGACCCCGCGGCCAACGCCGCCAAGTGGAAGAAGCTTCCCTACCTGATGGACTATGAGGATCCCGGCACGCCGAAGCCGGGGGCGGCGGTACTCGCCAGCATGATTACGCCCGAAGGCCGAAGGCTGCCGTTGCTGATTACCGAGAATTTCGGCCGTGGCCGTACGGCGATTATGGCCACTGGGGGCAGTTGGCGCTGGCAGATGAGTTCACCTTTGGGCGACACTGCTCACGATTTGTTCTGGCAGCAGTTGCTGCGGTGGCTGGTTTCGGATACCCCGGGCCACGTTGCAGCTTCCGTTCCGTCTCAGATGCTGTTCGACAATGGCGCCGTAACTCTCACGGCCGATGTTCGCGATCAACAGTACAATCCCGCCGCCGATGCCAAGGTCGAAGCTCATATCCTGGGCCCGAGCGGCGTGAGCGCGCTGGTCGACATGACGCCGGTGCCAGACAGTCCTGGCCAGTTCCAAGCTGCATGGTCGGCGCCTAAGGCGGGCTCCTATTTGACGGAGGTTACGGCCCAGCGTGTGGACGCCACTGCTGGCACGGCCAAGGAATTGGGCCGCGACGTATTAACGTTTCAACGCATGGACGGCGTGGCGGAGAATTTTCACACTGAACAGAACCGCGAACTGCTGGAACGCCTTGCCGCGCAAACCGGCGGACAATATTGGAAGCCCGGAGACCTCGGCAAACTTGCCGGCGCGATTCCTTTTTCGGAGGCTGGCGTGACCGTGCGCGAGACTAAAGATCTTTGGGATTTGCCGCTGGTCTTCGTGGTTTTGCTGCTGCTGCGATTTTCCGAGTGGTGGCTGCGGCGGAAGTGGGGGATCGTTTGAAACAGCGGCTTTGGCAGGCGACGAGATCGCCTGCCCCACTTGCGGGATAGCTCTTCATGCAACAGCGTTTCCTTAATCCCTCCATTCTCGCCGGAATCTCGGGCCTCGATCTGGTCGCTAAAACCGTTGTGGATGGGTTCGTCGCGGGCCTGCATCGCTCTCCCGACTTTGGTTTCAGCCAGGAGTTCGCCGAATATCGCGCCTATACTCCGGGCGACGATCTTCGCCACGTCGATTGGAATGTCTATGCTCGCGCCGAGCGGATGTATCTAAAACGGTATCGCGGTGAGACCAACAGTCCGTTGACGATATTGCTCGACGCCAGTAACTCGATGCAGTTTGGGTCTCATTCGGTCAACAAGATGGATTACGCTCGCTATCTCGCTGCGTCGCTCTTCTATCTGGCGATTAACGGCCAGCGCGACGCCGCCGGGCTGATCACTTTCGATGACGAGATCCGCAACTATATCCGCCCCTCTACGCGCCGGGGCCAGTTGCAACGTTTGTTGGCCGGTCTGGAACAGGCCGAAGCTCGCGCCCGAACGGATTTCGCCAAGCCCATGCGTTATTTCCAGGAGTTCCTGAAGCGGCGCGGCCTGGTGTTGATCGTCTCCGACTTCTGGGAGTCGCCCGAGAGCCTGATCCGCACTATTGAGCCGCTGCGCTTCTTTGGCAACGAGGTTGTCTTATTTCACGTCCTCGACCCTGAGGATGTGCGTCCTGAGTTGAACGGCCCTTCGATCCTGGTTGACATGGAGACCAAGCACCAGCTCGAGGTGACTCCCGATTACACCAAGCTGGAGTATCGCGAAAAAATCGAGGCGCATCTTGCCGATCTTCGCAATCGCACTCAAGCCGCGGGCATGGGCTACTGCTTGCTCATGACCGATCGCCCGCTTGACGCCGCCCTGCGCGAATACCTCACCCAGCGCGGAGGCCGCAACTAAATGGGTCTCTTCGCGCCCTGGTTCCTGGCTGGTCTCGCGGGGCTCGCGCTTCCGGTCTACCTGCATTTGCTGAAGCGGCAAACTACGACGCCCAAGCCGGTCAGCTCGTTAATGTTCTTCGAGTCGCGGACGCAAAGCTCTATCCGTCATCGCCGGCTCCGCTATTTCTTGCTGCTGTCCCTGCGGCTGCTGTTGCTGCTGCTGTTGATTCTGGCCTTCGCCAATCCCTTCATTAATCGCAACGCGGCCGCTCTTTCGAGCCAACGGCTGATGCTGCTAGTGGTCGATAACTCATTCAGCATGCGTGCCGGAACGCGCCTAGCGGATGCCAAAGACGCGGCCATAAAAGCGTTATCCGGAAAGTGGGCGGCGCGCGGCCAAGTGGCGGCGTTTGGCTCGCAATTGCGGCTGATGACTCAACCCATCGACGACTCTGGGGCGCTGCGTGCCGCAATTGAGGCTATTCAACCTGGCGATGGCCACGGGAACTTCGCCGAACTGGCGCGCTCCGTGCGTGCCATGGCCGAGTCGGTCCACACTCCCATCGAGCTTCATCTGTTCAGCGACATGCAGCGCGGCGACCTGGCCGCCACTTTCTCAGACTTGGCTCTGCCCGCGAACGTCAAGCTGGTGACGCATGCCGTGGTTTCGAAGGCTCAGCCCAACTGGACGGTGGAATCGGTGGATGCTCCGGGGCAAGTGTGGGGCAAAGACGCCAAACCGGTTCACGTACAAGCGGTGATTGCCGGCTACGGTACGCCCGCCGCGCAACGCACCGTGTCGCTTGTCGTGAATGGGAAGACCACCGCCACGAAGACTGTTACCGTCCCCGCGAACGGACGGGCCTCCGTCGAATTTTCGGCGCTGGAAGTGCCTTACGGTTTCAGCCGCTGCGAGGTGAGGATCGACTCCGCCGATGCATTCGCGGCCGACGACCTTCGCCGCTTTGCCGTGGAGCGTTCCGACCCGCAAAAGGCTTTGTTGATCCATAACTACGGCGATAACCGCTCGCCGCTTTACGTCGGCGCCGCGCTTTCGGCAGCCGCGCAATCGGCTTTTATTCTCGAATCGATCAATGTGAACGAGGCTGCCGATCGTCTGCCATCTAATTACGCTTTCATCGTTTTATCCGATCTCAATTCGCTGCCTTCGCTTCTGGAAAATTCGCTAACTGAGTATGTGCGGTCTGGCGGCAGCCTGCTTATCGCCGCGGGCACTTCCGCCGGGGGCCGCTCGCAGATTCCCATTTTCGGCGCGCGCATCCTTGAGACCCGCGACTACAATCGCGTTCCCGATCGCTACATGGCGGTCGGCTCGAGTGACTCCTCCTACCCTGCTGTGGCCAAGGCGGCCGGCTGGCCGGGCGTGAAGTTTTATTACGCTCTGAATGTGGAACCGGGCGACGCTCGGGTGATCGTTCGCTTAGGCGACCAGACGCCGCTGTTGCTCGAGAAACGTATCGGCGAGGGGCGCGTAGTGCTGCTCACCTCGGGGCTCGACAACCTGACTAACGATTTCCCCCTGCATCCCGCCTTTGTCCCGTTCATTGAGCAGACTGCGCGCTATCTTGCGGGCAGCGAACGCCAGGGCGGGGCTCGCACGGTGGATGCTTACCTCGAGCTACGCAATGCCAGGGAACAAGCCCAGGGCGTTGAGGTGACAGACCCGGAGGGGAAGCGGCCGCTCACCTTGGGCGAGGCGGCCTCCGCTCAGTCGTTCCAGCTCACCGAGGCCGGCTATTACGAGCTTCGCCTCGCCAACGGCCGCCACAACGAAGTCGGCGTGAACGCCGATCCGAAGGAATCGAACCTCGACGTTATCCCTGGCGATGTCCTGGCATTGTGGCAGGGTAAGGGCGGCCAATCTTCACAAGCAGCGCCGGCTCCCGGCCCGGCAACGCCACAAGAGACGCCGGAAAGCATCTGGTGGTACGTCATGTTGTTCGCGCTTGCTTTCGCTGTTGCGGAATCGGCTTTGGCCAGCCGTTACATCGGAACACAGCGGGAGGAATCGTAGCCGCCGCCCATGCTAAGATTTCGCATACTTATGCTGCGAACCCTGGCCGCCTTGGTGCTGGCCGCCGTCATCCAGGCCCAGCCTGCCGACAAACGGGCCGATGTCGACCGCCTCTTCTCTGCTTTCAACACCCATACGCCGGGTTGCTCCGTCGGGGTTGCACAGAATGGAATCGTGATTCTCAAAGCCGGCTACGGCATGGCCGACCTCGAGCGCAACGTGCCCATCACCTCTGACACGATTTTTGAAAGCGGCTCGGTTGCCAAACAGTTCACCGCGGCGGCCGTCATGCTTCTGGCCCAGCAAGGCAAGATCTCGCTTGACGACCCGCTGCGCAAGTACTTGCCGGAACTGGCCGATTATGGCGCGCCCGTCACAATCCGCCAGGTGTTAAGCCACATCAGCGGCCTGCGCGAATGGCGCCCCTTAGCCACTTTCGGCGGCCGGCCGGAGGATTCATATGTCTACACCAACCAGGACATTCTTCAAATGGCCTCTCAACAGCGCGGACTCAATTTCGACCCCGGCACCGCTTACACTTACTCCAACACCGGCTTCAACTTGTTCCCGACGCTGATTGAACGCGCGCTGGCAAATGGCGAGAGCTTCGAGACCTTCACCCGCGAGAACATCTTCGCTCCCCTTGGTATGGAGCACACGCGCTGGCGCGCCGATTTTCGCGCGATCGTGCCCAATCGGGCTCTGGCCTATACGCATCCGGAAGGTGCTTCCGGCTGGACCCAGGACACCCCCATCGAAAACATCATCGGCGCGGGAGGCATGCTCACCACGGTCAGCGACCTGTTGCTTTGGAATGAGAATTTCACTCACGCCAAAGTAGGTGGTCCCGAGTTTGTGAAGGCTCAGCAGACACCCGCGACTCTCAGCGGCGGCCGCCAGATTCCGTATGCCGCCGGACTCTCGATCAACACCGTGAACGGACTTCGCGAGGTTTCGCATGGCGGCGCCACCGGCGGTTACCGCACATGGTTAGGCCGGTATCCCGATCAGGCGGTCTCGGTGGTGGTCCTCTGCAATTCCGGCGCTGCGAATCCGCAAAAACTGGGCCGGGACACCGCGAGCTTGTGGACTGGCGCGGCTGCCGCCGGCAAAACGAAAGCCGAAGCCTACACGGCCGACCCCGCGAAGCTGGAAGCACTGGCAGGCATGTATCGCAGGCTGCGCGACAACACAGTCGTCCGGATCAAATGGCACGAGGGCAAACTGACCAGCGAGCGCAGCAACACGGCACTCGTGCCCGTGTCGGCGGGCAAATTCCTGGCAGGCGGGACGGAGACTGAGGTCCAATTCGATGACGGCCCGCCGGTGCGTATGCGCATGATCACGCAGATTGACGAGGTTCTGTATCAGCGAGTTGAACCGGTTCAGCCGACCCCGGCCGAACTCGCGACTCTGGCCGGCGAGTACGAGAGCCGCGAAACGGGCACCACGCTGAAACTCGCGCCGGGCGCAAAACCGGGTGAGATGACCTACCAGATCGGGTCAAACGCGCCTGTGACGCTGCGGCCTACCTTCCGCGACGCTTTCGAAACGCCCTCCGGCTCCTCGATTTATTTCATTCGCGATGCAGCAGGCAAGGTCGTGGCCCTCAGCGCTGGAGAGGACCGGGTGTGGGACCTGCGCTTTACGCGCATTCGCAAAACTTAGCCAGATTGCGGAAGTTGGCGTACAAAGCTGTCCGCTTGCTGACGCGCGGCTCAGTGCCGTCGGAGGCTGCCGCCACGACCTGGCAATATGCGAGAATTTTCGGAATGCGTCTTGCCGTCCTGTTCTTCATACTGCCCCTCGCCGCGCTCGCTCAGTACGACGTGCTGATAGCCAATGCCAAAGTCTACGACGGCGCCGCGGATCCGTGGTTTTATGCGGATATCGGAATCAAAGACGACACGATTGTCGCGGTCGGCAAATTGGCGGGTTCCACCGCTGCTCAGCGCATCGACGCGAAAGGGATGGTGGTGGCGCCTGGATTCATCGATATTCACTCACACGGGCGGCGCGGAATTCAGGCCGTGCCCACCGCCGAGAACTATCTCCGCGAAGGCGTGACAACCATGATTGAGGGGCCCGACGGCGACTCACCACTTCCCCTAAAGCCTTTCTTCGCCAAAATGGCCGCGCAACCGATCAGCATCAATGTCGGCAGTTTCGTTGGGCATGGGACTGTGCGGGCGCAAGTAATGGGGCTTGTGAACCGGCAAGCCACGCCGGAGGAGCTGGACAAGATGCGCGAACTGGTGCGGCAAGCCATGCTCGATGGCGCGGTGGGCCTTTCGACCGGGCTGTTTTATGTGCCGGGCAATTACGCCAACACCGAAGAAGTGATCGCGCTGGCGAAGGTGGTTGGACCGATGGGAGGATTCCACGAATCGCACATGCGCGACGAGACCACCGGCATCTTGGATTCAGTTCGCGAGACGATCCGGATCGGCGAGGAAGGCGGACTTCCGACTCAGATCACGCATCACAAGATCATCGGCGCCGGCAATTGGGGCCGCAGCGCGGACACGCTCAAGCTGGTGGAAGAGGCGCGTGCGCGGGGCGTGGATGTGTCTATCGATCAGTATCCCTACACGGCTTCGAGTACCGGAATCGCCGCGCTGTTCCCGCAGTGGGCCCAGGAGGGCGGACAGAAATCGCTGGTTGAGCGCCTTTCTGGGCCCGCGGATCGCGCGAAGATCAAGGCCGAAATTGTCTCGAATCTCGAGACCGGCCGCGGGGGCGGCGATCCGAAGAATGTGGTGATTGTGAATTGTGGCTTCGATGCTTCTCTGGCGGGTAAGAGCCTCGCTGATTTGACGCGCGAACGGGGTGTGCCTGTGAATTTTGAGAATGCCGCCGAAACGGCGATGAGTTTGCAAACCAAGGGTTCCTGCTCGGCGGTGTATCACGCCATTGGCGAACCGGATGTGGAACGGATCATGAAGTCGCCCTACACAATGATTGCGTCGGATGGTGATATTCCCGTGTTCGGAAAAGGAGCTCCACACCCGCGCAGCTATGGGACGTTCGCTCGTGTGCTCGGTGTGTATGTGCGCGAGCGGCGCGTGATTTCTATGGAACAGGCGATTCACAAGATGTCGGGCATGCCGGCAGCGCGTTTAAGGCTGGGCGACCGTGGGCTGATCAAGCCCGGGATGAAGGCCGATATTGTGGTGTTCGATCCTGACAAGGTGATCGACAAAGCGACATTTGAGAAGCCGCATCAGTATTCTGAAGGGTTTGTCGATGTGCTGGTGAACGGGAAGTTCGCGCTGCTGGACGGCAAGGTCACGGCTGAGCGGCCTGGCCGGGTTCTTTACGGGCCAGCTTACAACAAGAACTGACTGGGGCTGCGGATGCGGGTTATGCTTTGCCACCCACTTCATTCAGCAGCGCGTCCATGGTTTCCTGCCGATAGCGGAAATTGGTTCGTTTCAGCCTGTCAAAGGCATCGGCGAGATCGAGGATCCCGTGCCTTGCCGCGCGGGCTAACAAACCCATGGTTCCGGTGACGCTAAGGCCCCTCTCCAGGGCCGCCATCACGCCCCGTCGGTCATCCATGAGGAGCAGATCAGCGTGCAGCTCGGCCGCAAGCGTGATCGCCGCCCGTTCGCCGGCGCCGAGTCCCGGCATTGATGCGCTGGTGAGTGGGATCGTTGCGCGCACGTCCACCCAGTTCGGGGGGGCGGCGATCCAGTCGCGCACCGAAAGAGGCGTATCCCTATTGGCCAATTCGTCCCTTACAGCAGACGGCAGAATCACTTTTTCAAAAAGCGCGGGAAGAATTTCGATGTGTCCGATCAGGAGCAAATAATTGACCGGGCCTGTATCGGCGATTACGAGCCGCACCGTTATAAGCCCAGTCGGTCAAGGGTATCGACCTCACGGCGGAAATCTTCAAGGGTGTATTCGATCCAGACGTCGTGCGCTTTCAGGAATCCGTCGAGCTGGTAGCGGGTACCGAATCCGAGCAGGCGTCGCAATTCATCTTCTGTGAGACGGCCGCTCTTGTACTCCTCCAACGCCAATGCCTCCAGTGCGCGGCGGGACAGATCGCCGCCTGCCGGATTAAGCCGGCCGACGAGATCGTCGGGAATTTCAACGGTCAGATTCATGGCGCTCTGTTGTTAGGTTAACGCGGCCAGTCTACAACAAGAACTGACGGGGGCTGCCGCAAAGGCGAAGAGCGGGTCCGGGGGGACCCGCGCGGACCAGGGGGTCCGCCCCACAATCAAAGCTTATACGGCGCTTGCTATAACGTACGAATGCGCCTCCTCGATTACGCACCCCGGCCCGCGCACCTTAAATGGCTCCTTGATTCGGATCCGGCGATCCGCTGGCAGGTGATGAGGGATCTTACCGGTGAAGCTCCCGACGCGGTTGCCGCTGAGCGGTCTCGAGTCGCCACTGAAGGGTGGGGAGCGCAACTTCTCGCCGCCCAATCTCCTGCCGGTGACTGGGGCTGGGGCCCTCGGGGGTGGAGAGACGATTTACCGAAGGACGACCGAGGCTTGCTGATTACCCTCTACGCTCTCGTCGTCTTGATGGACCTCGGTCTGGACCCGGCCAGCAAGCAGGCTCGCAAAATGATTGACCGCGTCGACAAGCGGCTCGTGTTTAAGAGGCTTAACAACCGCCCTTTCCTTCACGGCGAAACGGAGCCCTGCATCAACGGCAGAATCCTCGGCATCGGAGCGTATTTCAAAGAACCGAACGAGGCACTGGCCAAGCAAATTCTGGGCGAACAACTCGAGGATGGCGGTTGGAACTGCGAAGCACCCAAGAGCCAGCGCTCATCGTTCCATACCACCATCTGCGTGCTCGAAGGGCTGCTCGAATACCAACGAGCCACGGGCAAATCGGCGGCCGTGACTAAGGCCCGCAAGAGAGCCGAAAACTATCTGCTCGAGCGGCGCATGTTCCGCTCGCTTCGAACCGGCGAAATTATCAAGAAAAGCTGGCTCCGCTTCGCGTTCCCGACGTTTTGGCACTACGATGTTTTGCGCGGACTCGATTATCTGCGGAATGCAGGAATCAAACCCGACAGCCGCGTTAGTGACGCCATTGAGATCGTGATTGAACGCCGCCACCAGAACGGGCGCTGGCCGCTGAACCTGCTTCATCCCGAACACATTCCATTGGAAATGGAGACCCGTGTTGGCAGCGCAAGCCGCTGGAACGGGCTGCGCGCTCTTCGAGTTCTACGTTGGTACAGCAACTCAATGGGGTAGTTATGACTTGGGCCGCTCGTCAGATGCCGGCGTACCAGGCGTAGCCAGCTTCCGCCGCCGCGGAGCCCAGGCCTTTGCCGAACTTTTTCAGACTATCGGTGACCGTGAGGTGGGTGATGTATTTCACGCTCTTGTAGCCGAGCTGGCGAGGGAGCCGCAGGCGAAGCGGCCCGCCGTTGGCTACGGGAAGCTCACCGCCATTCATCCCATAGGCGAGAAAAGTCTGAGGATGCAAGGCGTCCGCCATGTCGATGCTTTCCCACCAATAGGGATCGAAGGAGGAGTAGACAATGTATCTGGCTTGCGGGAGAACCCCTACGGCGTCCAGGACCTGAGAGAGAGGCACTCCGATCCACTCGGCTATATAGGACCAGCCCTCCTCGCAGGCCAGTTGAGTGATCTGACTGCGAGTCGGGTAGCTCTTCAGTTGGGCAAGCGAAAACGAGGCGGGCCTAGCGACCATGCCGCTGACGGAGAGCCGCCAGTCAGCGAATCCTCCGGCCTGAAGGAGCTTGAACGCGTCATTTGGGGGTGCGACTTCGTTCGCGACCGGCCGCTTTGAAATCTGGCTGCGATGGAACTCACGGGCTAACGAGTGCCCCGTCACCAGCCGCTGGGCAGCGTAAGTCAGCGTTTCGCCAAGACCGTAAATTCCGCCGTGATCGGGCGGGATCAATCCATAGCGCTGCGCAAGACGGGAGGCCACGGCCAGGCCGGATATGCCCGCGGTGGCCGCGAGTCCGGTAGTAATCAGCTTGCGGCGTGAGATTTTCCTCATGTGTGCTCCATATCTGTGGCAGCATGTGTGCCGGCCCGACCAGTGATCATTGCCCGCATGCGGTTCCTGAATCCGGCCACACAAATCATCACGACGTGGACCAACAGGAAGAGCAGGAGAAACAGGGAGACGAAGAAGTGAATCGTGCGAGCAGATTGCTGGCCTCCCAGCAGAGTGACGGCGGCCGGAACCGCGGAAACAAAACCGGGGGACATTGCGAGGCCGGTCCAGATTACCAACGGGAACAAAACGAAGATCACGAACAGATAGGTGAGCCGCTGGAGCAGGTTATACGACCAGGCCTCTGCCTCGCTTGGCCGCTTGAAGCGCAAATGGTTCAAGATTTCGATTGAGAACGCGCGCCACGAAAGATCGGCCCCAGCCGGGAGCAAGTTTTTCCGCAAGTGCCCCGTGGACAGGCTGTAGATTGTGTACAGCAAGCCGGTCAATACAGCAATCCAGGCAGCCTGAAAGTGGAGATACCGGCTCCATCCATTCTGGTCAGGCAGCACGTACCCGTAGCCGGTCGGCACCAATGCCCTCGAAGAAGGGATCGGCAGTTTGAACAATGTTGGGGTGTTTATGTTGCCGGTTTCGCCCCAATAGAAGCGAGGGTGAGAGATGACGATTTCAGCTCCGGTAACAAGCAGGGCAATAAAGCAGAGAGTGGTGATCCAGTGAGTAACGCGGACCAGGGCAGAGTGCCGCGGCGTGGCCGTCGTCGCGGGGAGGGCCGACGCAGGACTTGAGACCAGTGCGGAATCGCCCATTCGGGAATGGTAGCAGGTGGCCCGCATATCGCGCACGCGGCGGCGATTAAGAATTAGTCGTGGGGAACGCCGCTCTTTCGAAACCGGGTGGAGTTGTTTAACTTTCAACCTGCCGTCGGGATCGTAAAGCAGAAAGTCGAGCCCTTTCCGGGTTCGGATTCGACCCAGATCCGACCTCCTACCCGCTCAATAACGCGCTGACAGATCGCCAGACCCATGCCCGTTCCGGGATACTGAGAATTAGTGTGAAGACGCTTAAAGACGCCGAAGATTTGCTCTTTGAACCGGGGCTCGATGCCGATGCCGTTGTCCTGAACGGAGAATAGCCAATTCTTTTCCTGCAGCGTGGCGGCAATCTTTATCCGCGGCACGCCGTTGCGATAGCGAATGGCATTTCCGATCAGATTTAGAAAGAGCTGTTCCATCTGAAACTCGTGTATGCGGACGCGCGGGAGGGTTGCGACGGTGATTAAGGCGCCGCTCTCCTGTATGGCAGGCTGAAGATCCAGGAGAGCCTTGCGCAGGATTTCGGCGGCATCTGTCTCTTGGGGCGGCGGAGAATATGTCGCGGATACTTGCATATAGGTCCGCAAGTCCCGCAACAAATTGTCCATGCGGGTTGCGGCCTCGACGGAGTGGCGAATAAACTCCTCGCCGAGCTGTCCTAGCTGCCCGCCAAACCTCTTCTGCAGTAGCTCGCTGTATACCGTCAATATCCGCACTGGCTCCTGAAGATCATGCGCAGCGGAATAGGCGAATAGCTGCAGGTCGGCATTGGCCTGGTGGAGCGCCGCATTGGCTGATTGCAGGGCCTGTTCCTGCCGGACGCGGTGGGTTATGTCGCGCGCTATTTTCGAAGCGCCGACAACCACTCCTTGGGCATCCTTTAGCGGTGAAATCGTCAGTGAGATGTTGAGGCGCGTTCCGTCTTTGCGCACGCGGATGGTTTCGAAATGGTCAATGCGCTCGCCGCGCCTGAGCCGGGCGAGAATCCCAGGTTCCTCTTCGATATGGTCAGGCGGTATCAATATGTTGATCGATTTGCCGATGACTTCTTCCGCCGTGTAGCCAAACAGGCGTTCGGCGCCTTGATTCCAGCTCATGATAATGCCATCAAGGTTTTTGCTCACGATGGCGTCGTCGGACGACTCGACGATCGATGCAAGCCGGCTGGCATTTCGATCGGCTCGTCTTAAGGCTTCGGCCGCCTCGTTGCGAAAGCGGAACAGCTTCAAATGCGATTCGACTACCGCAACCAACTCGCGCGCGCTGAATGGCTTGGTCAGATAGTCATCGGCCCCGGCCTCCATAGACTCGATCCGCGCCTCTTCCCCGGCCCGAGCGGAGAGCAGTATCACGGGAATCTCGCGAAGCTCCGGATCGGCGCGCAGCTCGCGGAGCAGGCCGAAGCCATCCAGCCTTGGCATCATGACATCGCTCAGAACCAAATCAGGCTTCGAGGCCCGCGCGGCGTCCAGAGCGGCCTTGCCGTCGGAGACAGCCGCCACGTGAAACCGGTCTCCCAGCAAGCGGCGGACATACGCCCGCATATCGGCATTGTCATCCGCCCAGAGAATACGAGACTTCGTTTTCAACCGATCTGCCTCGGCCGCAGACCCGTAGGCGAAGGTCCCGTCGCCTGGATGGTCCGGCACGTCGACATCGGGTTTCGGTTGGTCTGGCAGCCACCGCAACGCCTCCTCGACGAAGGCCGCCGGCGTCGCGGAGGTCGACCCGGCCTCGGGCGCCTTTCCGACACGACCTGGATCGAGATGCGCTTTTCCGAGCGGAATTGCGACTCGGAATGTGCTGCCTTGGCCCATTACGCTCGCCACGCTGACTGTTCCGCCGTGAAGTTTGACCAGTTCCTGCACCAGCGCCAGACCGATACCAGTGCCTTCATGTGTGCGGCCCTGGTTGTCTTCAACGCGATGGAAGCGCTGGAACATGCGCGGCAGTTCTTCCGAGGGAATGCCAACACCGGTATCGCGCACCGTCAGCAGGGCCTGCCCATCCGCGGGTTCTAACCGCACTTCGATCTCGCCCCGAAGCGTGAACTTGAAAGCGTTGCTAAGGAGGTTGAGCACGATCTTCTCCCACATATCGCGGTCAACGTAGGCTGGCTCATCGGGCGCGAGCGGCGTGCAATGAACAATCAGCCGCAGGCCGGCCTTATGACATAGGGACTCGAAATTGCTGGCGAGTTCCGCCGTCAGGGGAGCCAGGTCGACGGGCTGAAAGCAAACTTTGGCCCGCCCAGCCTCTATGCGGGAGAAATCGAGTAGCGTATTGACGAGCTTAAAAAGCCTCAGCGCGTTGCGGTGCGAAACGGTGAGACTCGCGGCAGCTCCCATGGGGAGAATGCCGTGGCTGTTAGAGAGAGCGTCTTCGAGCGGCCCGAGCAGTAGAGTTAGCGGAGTCCTGAACTCGTGGCTCACGTTCGAGAAGAAAGCAGTCTTCGCCCGGTCGATTTCGGCGAACGCTTCGGCGCGCTTGCGCTCCTCCTCATACACCTGCGCGTTTGCAATAGCCGTCGCAATCTGATTCGAAGCCAGCTCAAGGAAATTCTGATATCCCTCGTCGAACTGAAGTCTGGAACTCAGGGCTGCAATCAAAAAGCCGGTGGTCTGGTGAGCAACGTGAGAGCGAATGGGTAAAATGGCGGCGCATTGCGGCGGATCGGGCCACGGGCCGGGCGGTATCGCAACGAATCTTGAGGACAGACCCCTGACCACCTGCATTCGCCCCGTGCGATGCGCCACGGCAAGGGACCAAGGCGAGCTTTCGCTGCTTGCATCATCAAGGTTGATGACAGGCGGCCTAATGTCGTCCACGCCCTCGTCGAGTCCGCAGGATGCAGCGAGACGGGCCTGAGTACCCGACGCATCGGCCAAGTAGAGCAGAGCGAAGGGAATGTCCTTGATATGCGGCCTCAGCATTGCGGCGGACATGACACAGGCTTCCTCAGCGGTTCTGGCCGCCGTACGTGCCCCAAGGTCGCGCAAGACAGTGATGCGCCGCTGGCCCACGACCTTCTCGGTGATTTCATGAACTGTGGCGAGCACGCCGCCAATTCCGCCGCGCGCCGTTTCGTCGGGCACGGCGCTATAGGCAACCGTGAAATGCGTTTCCTCGATGAATCCTGAGCGATTGATCTGAAGCTCAATATCCTCGCTCCATGTCGAGGGACCGCCGTTAAATGGCGTGTCGATCAGGGGCTTCAGGATGTGCCAGATTTCCGACCAACAATCGCGGACCGGTTTTCCGAGGCCCCAGGGGTGTTTGCGCCCCAAAATGGGGCGGTAGGCATCGTTATAGATCGAGATATATTCCGGCCCCCACCAGAGGAGCTGGGGGAAACGGTTCGCCAGAAGGATGGGGACTATGGTGCGAAGCGCGGGCGACCAGTTTTCCGGCGCGCCAAGAGGGGTGGCTGACCAATCCAATGAGCGGACGAGCTCGCCCATCTCGCCAGCCGCCGGCAGCACGTCGAGTGTTGCAACACGGGTGCCTGGCTCCGGTGTCATGCCCCTACGATACACCGAGCTTGCGCTTGAAATCATTGCGCAGTAGTGCTGGCAACCTCCGCCGGAGGCTCGCATTTTCACTTGCCGATAACGCCGGCATCTCGCGGATTCGCCGCCACATTGTAACCACGGTTAGCGGGCCGTTGCTTCGTCAATGATGCTATATCCTGCAAGTGTCAGCGTTGGCCGCGCGGTTGGAGGTATCCATGAGTTCCCGCGAACAACTTCACGCATACATTGCGCAACTGGAACAACGTCTGCGTTGGAGCACATTGCTGCGCGGCTTGGCGATTCTTACCGGCGGCGCTTTGGTGGCGACGCTGGTGCTGGTCAGCATCGCTAATGCGCTCGCATTTTCGCGTGGAAGCGTTACTGCCGCGCGTTTTGCGCTCATCCTGGTTCTGGCGACTGCCGCTGCCGCAGGGCTGGTCCTCCCTTTGCGCCGCCTCACCCGCCGCCGGGCAGTGGGAACCGCTGAAGCCGCCTTTCCACAATTCCAGCAGCGACTGACTACTTTCGCGGAACGCGAGGGTAATGATGGCGAGGGCGAAGGCCACGATCCATTTGTAGAACTTCTGGCCAGCGACACCGTCGAGATCGCGCGATTCGCGGAGCCCGAACAATTGGTTACCGACCGTCGCCTTTGGATCTCGCTGGGCACGGGCGCCGGCGCCTTTGCCGTTCTGGTGTGGTTGATCGCCGCAGGCCCTGGTTTTCTTGGGTATGGAGCCTCACTGCTTTGGACAGGGCCGCACTCCGACAAACCCGCGCTTTACGAGCTGCGTGTGACACCCGGCGACGCCGTGGTGCGACGGCACGCGGATCAGCTGGTTTCGGCGATCCCCACAGGACTGCGGTCGCCGAGCGTCAAGCTGTATGCCCGCTTTCAGAGCTCGTCGAAGTGGGAAGAGATTGCGATGCGGCCCGAGGGGCCCGGCAATTTCGCAGGCGCTTATCAATTTCTGTTTGCCGGCTTGCCCGAAAACGTCGAGTATTACGTCACCGCCGGAGCGATGACTTCGAAGCACTTCAATATTCGCGTCACCGATCTGCCCGCGGTGAAGCAGATTCGCGTCACCTACCATTACCCCGCTTGGACGGGCATGCCGCCCGAGGTCGAGGAGCGCGGCGGCGATCTGCGCGCTGTTACGGGCACCGAAGCTGAACTCGAGGTCTCAACCGATCGCCCTCTGCAGGGCAGCCAGATCCAGCTCGACAACGGGAAACGTATCCAGCTCACCGCCGGCCAGAATAATGTGTATCGCGGCACAGTGAAGATGGATCAGGACGGTGTTTATCACGTCGCCGGCGTCGAGGCGGGGCAGCCCGTGCGCGTCAGCGAAGATTTTTTCATCGAAGCCCGCAAAGCCAACCCGCCTCAGATCGCGTTGGTGCGTCCTGGCCGGGGTGACTACCATGCCAGCCCCATCGAAGAGGTGACGGTGGCGGCTAAGGCCGCAGACGATTACGGCCTGCACGCGGTCGCGCTGCATTACTCGGTCAACGGCGGCCCTGAGAATACGGTGGATTTGCTGCATCAAAAGGGCGAGAAACAAGCCGACGGCTCGACCACGATCGCGCTTGAGGATTTCCATCTCGCTCCGGGCGATTTGGTCAGCGTGTACGCCACTGCCAAGGACGCCAACGCCGAAGCCCACACCGATATGCTGTTCATCCAGGCCGACCCGTTTGAGCTGGAGTTTTCGCAATCGCAGCAGATGGGCGGCAGCGGCGGCAACCAAGGCGATCAATCCGGGCAGATCTCGCAGCGGGAGAAGGAGATCATATCCGCCACGTTCAGGCAGCAGAGAGATAAGAATTCGACCCAACAGCAAGCCACCGATATCGCAAAGCTGCTGTCACAATCGCAATCCACCTTGCGCGATCAGGCGGTGTCGCTTTCGGGCCGCTTGGAGGCCCGCGAGTTGACCGATGCCGTGCAGGCCATCAGCGACTTCCAGAAGGATATGATTGCCGCCTCGGACGCCATGGCGCCGGCCGCGCAGCAATTGGAGCGGGAGAAGTGGAAGGACGCCATCCCGAACGAGCAGAAGGCTCTGCAATTTCTGCTGCGCGCCGAAGCTACCTTCAGAAAAATTGAGGTTGCGTTCGGAGGGCGGGGCGGTGGCGGCGGAGGGGGCGGGGCGGCGCGCGATTTGGCCAGCCTCTTCGACCTCGAGCTCGACACGGAGAAAAATCAATACGAGACTCGCGAAAGCGCGGCTGCTACCGCCGAACAAAAAGCGCGAGAAGTCGCCGACGCCCTGAAGAAACTCGATGAACTGGCGAAGCGCCAGGAAGATCTAGCGCAGCAGCAACGCAATGGTCCCCAGACTGCCGAGCAGAAATGGCAACAGGAGATGTTGCAACGGGAAGCGCAGCAGCTTCAGCAACAGATGGAGCAACAACTTGCTCAAAATGGGCAAAAGGGGCAGGGTCAGCAGGGACAACAAGGACAACAAGGCCAGCAAGGGCAACAGGGCAGCCAGAGCGCTTCTGCTTCCGGGCAATCCAGCGGACAGACTGGAAGTTCCTCCGCCAGCCGTGGCACGGGGAGCCAATCGACTGGCCAGGACAATGCAAGCGCCGCTAATTCCCAGCAGTCCGCAGACCAGGCTGCGGGCAGCCGCCAACAAGCGGCCCAACAGGCGCTCGAACGCTTGCGCCAAGCCAATGAGGACATGCGTCGCGCCGCCTCCCAAAATGCGAGCGCAGCCGATTCCCGCCGCGCGGCCGATCGTTTGCGCCAAGCCACCGACTTGCTTGGTGGCCTGCAGCAACAAGACGCGTCCGGCCGCCTCAGCTCGATGGCTCAAACGGCGGAGCAATTGGCGGCGCGGCAAAAGCAGCAAGCGGATCACGTGCGCGACTTGATCGCTCAGCAGAGTGCCGCTCAAGCCGCCGGCCAGCCGCCGAAGTACCCTTCGGCTCAAGAGATCGAAGAGATGGTGAACAGCCGCCAACAGGTGTCCGACGACCTGGCGCGACTCACCCAGCAAATGCGCGCCGCGGTGCGCGAGCTTTCCCCGACGCAACCGGCGGCTTCCACCAAGTTGCGGGGCGCGCTCGATGGCCTGGACGAGAACGATCTCGGGACGCGCATGCAGCGCAGTTCGGATTGGCTGCGTAGCGGCCACTTTTCCGATCCGGTCGAATCGGGCCTCACCAGCGACCTGCAGAAGCTGGGTCAACAGGTGAGCGACGCGGCTCGTGCGCTGGGCAGTGCTCAACACGGTTCCGAGGACGCCGCGCTCAACCGCGCCATGGACAATTTATCCCGCCTGCGTGACCAACTCGGCGCGCTTGGCGGGCGGGCCAACTCTCAATCTGGACAAGGTCAGGGCGGCCGCGCGGGCCAACCCAACGGCCAACGCGGCCAGCAGTTCGAAACCAGCCAGCTCAGCCGCAACGGACAATCCGGCCAGGCCGGTCATCAGCCAGGCGCGAACGGACAGCTCGGGCAGCAGGCAGGCCAGACCGGCGGGTCGCAGGCGGGTGCGGACGCCAACCGCGGCGGCGGTGAGACACGCAATCGGTCTGGCGGCGCCGGCAATCGGGATAGCACCGTGTATGGCAACTATGACACCGGCAATACCCGAATCTCCGGTCACGCCGTGGCGCCCCAACCGGGCCCCAACCCCGCCGATACCCAGCGCGAGATTGACCAGGGATTGAACCTGCTCAACCAGGTTCGTGCCGCGGTGCAGGATAGCCCCGAGGCGCGCCAACAGTTGCAGGCGCTGATCGAGCAGATGCGCAATCTGGATCCCCGCCGTTTCCCGGGTAATCCCGCCTTGGTTGAGCAGATGCACCAACAGCTCGTGAGTGGAGTGGACGCGCTGGAGCTGCAACTGCGCCGCCAGCTCGAAGAGAACCAGGGCGGCACGATCCGCAACACCGACCCGGCCAAAGTTCCCGCGGGTTATCAGGACTCGGTCGCTGAGTATTACCGGAAACTTTCCGGTGGCGGACACTCTACGGCGGCGAATAAGTAAGTGTCATCTGGCGGGCTTCGGCAGGTTGCAAAGTGCGGGACAATGTAGAATCACAGCCTGAAGGCTGTGCCACGTAGACTCACAGCCTGAAGGCTGTGCCATGTAGACTCACAGCCTGAAGGCTGTGCCACGCGGTCATTCCTGCAATTCACGCTGGGATGTGCTCCTTCTGGGTGTGATTGAATTTCAGCCGTCGTTGCCGCAACGCGTCCAGCTCATTTCCGCTCCAATGCGCCTGCATGACGCCGCCCGGCACATGGCCCGGACCCAGCAGAAGGTGGCCCAGCTCATGCGCGATGACGCATCCTAGCAGCTCATCGGCGTCGACCCCGTGCTGCTCGGCTAATTCCTTGTACGGCCTTGAAATAGGCATCCGCCAGATAGCCCTATTTGGTCTCCTTATCCAGGAATGCTTTGCCCAGGGCGTCAAGCGAGGAGGCGCTGGCTGATCTAGGCGGCTTGTCGTTCCGCAGCCGGACGATGAACCAGGGCACGCCGGCGGCGCCGTTGGCCTGATACTCGGCGCAGGTCAACGAGGCCTACTTGAAGCTGGTGGATCAATCGCGCTCCAACTGGCAGAACCGGGCGCACTTCCTGGGAGTCGCCTCGGGGCTGATGCGCCGCATTCTGGTGGATCATGGCCGTGCCTTCGCGGTAAATCACGCCGGAGCCGAGGAGACCGAACTGCAGTGAGCCGCCTTTGCCCGAAGGCGTCGAGGCTGGCAAAAACGGGTGAAATGCTTTGTCGCCACTTGGCGTCTACTCTGGGGCAAAAACAAGTTGTAACTTGCACTCACAGGAGGAATTTGATCATGAAGCTCATATCCGGAGTTCTCGCGGGCGGCATCGTTCTGGGGCTGGTGAGTATCGGGGCCGATGCGCAGACCGCCCCTGGCGGGCCGTCAAGCCCAATCCAATACATCAGCAACACTGAGTTTAACCAGATGGTCCAGTCGGGAGGGCTGACGCCGGCGAGTCCTTTGGTCCTGCTGGGGCAGGATCTGCAAGCGCTGCTCAAGTATCTGCGAGACCAAGCCGTGGTTAACGAATTCATGCGGCAGAACCCCAATCTTCCGGGTTTCGCCCAACTGGTGACAAACACTCCGGAAGATCCGAACGTGTTTCCTACGCTGGACGGCAACTATCGGACGCAGGTCCCAAACACGCTCGGTATCCCCCAAACCATCGAAACCATGGGCCAAGGGACAAAGCTGTCGAATTTGGCGAACTCGATCGTGACCGCGGCTGATCCGGTTCAACAGTTGGCCATCTACCAGTCTGTCTACTCGCAGTATGCGGCGCTCTACAACCATGCTTGCGTTGCAGCGACAAATCCCAATAACGCTAATTCTGCAGCCGTATTCGAGCCTCCGGACCCTTGCATTACACTGACACCGCCATCCGCGTTGACCGACCCGGCAACGCTGCTGAATTCCTCACTGGGGGATATTCAAAACGCCCAGCAGACGCTTGGCGCTCTGGCGCTTAATGTCATCAAGATTGCGAACGTTCCGATCACACTGCCTTGCCTTGGCGTGGATAATGGCTCGAGTTCGGTGGCCGATAACGTTCTCTTCGGCGACCAAACCAACAGTTTCGGGTGCACGACGCCCTCGGCGGGCGGGATCCTGAAGAACTTCAACTGGGCGAATAAGAACCTGCTTTCTCCGATCAAGGAGCAAGGCGCCAGGGGGACCTGCCACATTTTTGCGGCGACCTCAGGCATGGAAGAGCTGATCGCGAGAGACACGGGCTGCATCATAAACCTTTCGGAAGAAGACTTCATGGAGAACGAGAAACTGATCTGGGGTCCGGCTTACTACGGAGATAACGGAGACCCCGGGACCGACCTCGCGAACGCCGCCAGCCACGGCTATCACTTTGCCTACGAGAATCAGTGGGATTACAATCCGTCGTGGTCGCAGCCCGGTCCCCCGGCTTACGAGTATCAAAATACGTGCAAGAACTACCCCTATCCATCGCTCGAGCCGGGCTGTTCCGACAGCGCACCTCAGGCGCCGGAATTCTGCACCTACGTCAGCTCGTTTGGTCTCGGCTTCGACCTCTGCGGATTTACTCCGGCAGTTGTGCCGGGCGCCAGGTCGCCCTATATGTCAAACGGAACCACCAACATCTGGAATCCGAGTAATGTCGGGCTGTCGTTTGATTACATCATTTTGTCGCTTGCGTTCAACAACGCGGTTCTATTGGGGTTCAGCGCCACACATGATTTTGAATATGGAGCACCGGGAGGATACATTGAGTACGACCCGGCGGATATCGCCGACAAAACGACCTATGTCGGCGGGCATGTTGTCCACGTTGTGGGATATGTCGGCAACTCAGACTTGGCCAGTAACCCCGGCACCGCGAGCGCGCCTCCGGGTGCGGGCGGGGGATACTTCATCATCAAGAACAGCTGGGGGGCATGCTTCGGCGACGCGGGCTACTATTACATGCCTGTTTCCTACCTCGAGGCTACAGCGTGGGGCGTGTACGTTGTCTCCTCGGAAAGCCATTGACAGGCTGCTCACAAGGAAACTGTCCGCTTGCTGACGCGCGCGGTTCAGTGCTGGCGGCTCGCGGGTGGTCGTCGATGGGCTAGAACGACGTGACTCCGGGGAAATGAATCTTTAGCTTGTAGCAAACGAAGAGAACCAGCACCGCGCCCAGGGTGGAAAAAATCAGGCCGGCGGGATGATATCGCGCGTTGGACGGGCGCGAGAAGATGTGGGTAACGCCGCCTCCCAGGATCGATCCGATGATGCCGAGCACGATCGTCCAGAACAGCGTCAAATGCTCGTGCATCACCGATTTCGCGATAATTCCCGAGATTAGCCCAATGAGTACGTACCAGATCAAGTGAAACATAAATCCTCCATGCGGAGACCGTCGCTAATCGATCGAACGCCTGATCGACGGGCCCCCAAGGCAAGCCCTGAGATTCCCGTCGAGAAGGAAGGCGCCTTCGCGCGTGTAGCTAAGACTGGATCGTAGAGCCCGCCGATACCGAGCTGCGGCGCGCTTCACCTACTAGACTAGCGTTTCTCAGATACGTGACCACGCCCATCGCGCACTTCGTTTCCCTGGAAGTGCGCACTATCGACACGCTTTGACGCCTCGGCTTTTTCCCCACGCTTTGGCGTTGGGCCGGTGTAGCCGTGATCGGGATGGAGACGGTTATCCACGTTCCCCTGAAATTCATTAGCGCCATGAAACCATGGGCCGGCGCCGACGAAAACTTCACCGTTAAACCACTCTGGGCCGTAATAACCCGCGGGAGCACAGCTATAAGGAGAACTGTCATAGTAACCATACGGACAATCAGGGGCAACGCCGACTTCAACGTTGACCTGAGCTTCCGCCTTGGGCGTGACAGCCGCGAAGCCGATTCCGACGGCAGCGGCTAACACTAGAAATGCAATTGCGCGCATATATTTACCTCGCAATTGTTAGAGCACTTGCCCAGCCATAGGCAATTCGCGTAGTAAACCGTCGATTCTATGAGTACGGCAGCAAAGCCAGCGCCCTACATCCGCCCTTACAGAGGGCATCTCTCCGAGGCTCCTGCAGCTTTTGTTGTCAGTTGATGCAGTATCTGCTGCGAACAGCGCGGCAGTTGTCTCACGATGGCTGTCACGAAAGCTTCCGCAGTGCGTTCGCCAAGTTCGTCATCGCCAGCTCCAGCGTTCTGCGCGATGTCCCGATGTTCATCCGCATATGACCTTCGCCGGTCAGTCCATACGCGCTGCCGGCATTGATCTGAACCCCGGCTTCTTTGACCAGAAAGTCCTGCACGATCATTTCCGGGGTGATCGGGCGTGCCGCCGCCTCACGCTTACTATTGGCTTCGCTCGCACGCTCCTTTGCGCCGATTCTGGCCACAAGTTCACTCACGTCCAGCCACGTCAGATAAGTCCCTTGCGCCTTCTCGTAGCGAATCAGCGCTATGTTCTCGCGGACGAAATTTGCCACAAAATCGTGGTTGCCGTCGATGTAGGGCACCAGATGATTCAGCCAGTCCTCGCCTTCGCTTAATGCCGCGCGCGCCGCGACCACCCCCAGCGTGTTGATGTCCCCGCTATGTCCTGTTGCCGCGATTCGCGCGATGTAATCCGAGTTGTCTGAAAACATCCAGCCGCATTTCATCGCCGACAGGCTGAACGACTTGCTCGCCGACTTGAAGGTCACGCTGTTCATCGCGACGTCCCGGTTCTTCAGCGTGCAATACGGCGTGTACTTGTGCCCCCGCGTAACGAAGTCGCAGTGAATCTCATCCACCAGCACCACTACCCGCCGCTTTGTGCACAACTCTCCGACCGCCGTCAGTTCGTCGGGCGACCATACGTTGCCGGTCGGATTGTTTGGATTGCAGAGAATCAGCGAGTTTGTGTCACGGCTGATGTGCCGGTCTAATTCTTCGAGATCGATCTGGTAACGCCCGCCGGACAACTTGAGTGGACACTCCTCCCGCTTGCACCCCGCGGCCGCAATATCTCCGAAAAACCCGTCGTACGCAGGGGTCAGCACCAAGACCTTACTTTCGGGAGGCGAAAACGCCCGCAGCGCGCTCAGAATGCTCGGATGGACGCCTGTGGAGAGCAGCATCCGGTCAGGATGGATATCGATCCCATAGCGTCGATTGTTCCATCCGATGATCGCTTCAATGAACGAATGAGGCATGTCGAGATAGCCCCAATTCTCGTGCTTCAATCGCTCCGCCAGGGCTTTGGTAATTGCCGGTGCGGTTCGGAAGTCCGTATCCGAGATGCCCATTCCGACGACAATCGAATCCTTACCGTACCTCCGCGCCTGCGCATCCCATTTCACGCTATCGGTGCCGAAGCGGTTGTAGGGTGTGTCGAAATCGAACACCTCTCCGCTATTCGCCGCTGCCGCGAGCAGCGGAAGATTCGCCCCTGCAAGGGCAATCTGCTGAGTCTTTCCCAAGAACGCTCGGCGATGAAATCCGTCTCTGCTTGGCAATTTTGGCGCCTCCGCATTCAATTAAACCACCGATGCGGTCTGAGGTTCCTGCCGTGGTGAAGATATCAAGCAGGTACTAGAACCAAGGGGCAACCACGAGTCGGCAGCTTGCGGTAGCCTTCCCCCATGGCGAGAAAACCAAAGCAAGCCAAAGCAACTCGGGCGGCCACGCGTTTTCTTTTGTTGACCTGCGGGGTAATGGTCAGCGGCGTTTTGGCTTCAGCTCAAGCGCAAAGTCAAGCGCCAAGTCAAGCGCCAACCGTTGAGATTATCGGCGGCGACAAGATCGTCATCAAGCGCGACGCTTCTGACGGGCATTTGATCGGATTGAAAGAGCAGAAACCGGCTGAAAACAAAAATACGGGCACTGCCGCCAGCGGCGCGGCGGCGGATAAGAAGACTCCTTCGGACACGAAGACTACTGCGGATAAGAAGGCTGCCGCGGATAAGAAGGCTGCCGCGGATAAGAAGGCTGTTGCGGATAAGAAGGCTGCCGCGGATAAGACGGCTGTTGCGGATACAAAGACTCCTGCGGACACAAAGACTCCTGCGGACACAAAGACTCCTGCGGATAAGAAGGCTGCTGCCGATAAGAAGGCTGCTGCCGATAAGAAGGCTCCTGTGGATAAGAAGCCTCTTGCGGATATGAAGCCTCCTGTGGATACGAAGCCTGTTGTGGATATGAAGCTTCTTGTGGATACGAAGACACTTAAGGTGGGGCCGGGAGACGTCCTCAAGGTTGACGTGTGGGATGAGAGTAATTTTTCAGGCCCGTATACGATCCGCGCCGACGGTGCAATCACGCTGCCGCTGGTTGGGGATATCGCGGTTGGCGGCCGGACGCATTTGGAAATCGAGCCCTTGATAACGGCGGCTCTCTCTAAATACATCACGCAGCCGCTGGTGACGGTCACCGTGCAGACCGTAGTCAGCCGAAAGTATTACATTGACGGAGAAGCTGTGCGAACTGGAGAGTTTTCGCTTCTGGCGCCAACCACGGTCCTGGACGCGCTCAGCCGGGCCGGCGGGTTCCGCGATTATGCCGACCTGAAGAAGATTTATATTTTGCGGGGCGATAAGCGCATGCCGTTTAACTACAAAGCAGTCATTCACGGCAAGAACCTGAGCCAGAACATTTCTCTCGAGCCCGGCGACCACATTGTCGTCCCGTAAGAGGACGGGTTGCGGGATGAGCACTCGATAGATATCAAAACGACTCGCGGCTGCGGGCTATCGTCGCGCCCCATTCTTCCGGGCTTACGTTCCGGGCGTGCCTCGAGAAGAGCCAGTGATGGCCGTCGAGGTCTTCGACTCCGTACTGCCATTCACCGTAGATGGTCTCGTGCAGATCCTCCACGATCCTGGCGCCTGCCGACTTCGCTCTCTCGAAGTGCGCATCGACATCGTCGACAAATACTGTCAGGCTCTGAGTCAGGCAGCCAGCCTCCGCGGGGCTGGCGCGCCCTGGTCGCGCGCTGACCAGCATTATCCAGGCATCGCCGAGATGCATCTGCGCTCCATTCACTCGCTCGCCGGGTTCGCCATAGCGGTAGTGTTCGCTGAAACCGAATACTTTCGTCAGCCAATCGACGGCGTCGGTAACATTCCGATACGTGATATGCGGCAGTATGACATCGGCTGGCACGGAGCGGTTCTTGAGCATGAACCACTTATATAACGAGAGCGGCACACCGGAGGCCGCGTTATTGAAAATCTGACCGAGACGAAGGGCGGAAGCTACTGAATGATCAGGCTCCCGTTCCAGGATGCCTGGGCGCAGAAGTTCTTGCGATCGACGGTGTAGTTCGCATCGCAATTTCGAGAACCCTTGGCTTCCTTGGTGGTGTAAGGATTCTTATCCTGTGGGCGAAGGTGGTACGGCCAGGGGTCATTCACGATCAATTCAATATCGCCATTGGGCAACTCCTGGTAGCCGACAATCAGCGCGACGTGGGCGGGCGTAGGCGGCGCCGGGTTCTGCCCGGGACTGATACCCACAATAATGGGATGGCCTGCATCGATCGCATCTTTGATCTCTTTCGCGCTGAGGCAACCTTCCTTCTTCACCGATCCCACCGCATTGTTGGGGTTCTTCCCGCCAGGCGCGGTGTTCTGCTCGCCGGCTTTGGGCGGATATATCTGCAACGCGCGCTGCATGTTTTCCCACGAGCTTCCGCCTACCATGGCGCAGGCATCGGGGTGCAGCCAGCAAGCCGGATGCACAACGGCGAGAATACCCCATTGGTAAAGTTTGTCCGGATCGAGCAGCGGAGGAAGCTTCATTTTGGCGGCTTTCCATGGATCAAAGGCGGGAACGGGAGGCTTGCGGGACTTAAAGATCATCTCCGCGACAGTCAGCCAGCACCACATCGGGTTTCGCTGAAATAGCGGAGGGATGTCGAGGATCTTGCCCTTGCCAGAGGCGGGCCGGTTCAGGACGCACGCGCTGCAAGTCGCCTTTTCCCCGTTCGGGCCAGTGACGTTCAAGACAAATTCGGTGGTTGCGGCGACTTCCCGCTTTTGCGATGCGGGCGGGTTGGTTTGCGGATTAGGCGGGGTGTTCTTCGGGTAGTTGATCTTCTCGTTGTTCGTGAGCGCCGTCAGAACTATCGGCTTCCTGGCATTCGGCGCCTCCCAGGTCACCGTCACCGTCTCTGGGGCCTTCACCTGGGTGGGGTCGACATTGATAGTGCATGCCAGCGGACTGATAGTCACCGAGCACGAGCTCTCGAGCTCAATCTTGCCCTTGCTCCAATCGCAGGAGTCTTTGTAGACATTGCCTTTGACGGTGAGCGTATAGTCGGTTTCTTCTTTGGGGTTAACGTATGCGGAGCCAGCGTAGAGCGTGTCCGGCGGAGTGATCTTGGGAGACAGCGTGGAGCTGGTGACTGTGCCCCACGTCGACCACTCGACAGCGTAACCCCTCGCCACTTTCCTCGCGCTGATGGCGCAGGATGGGAGCCCGATTCTCACCGAACAGAGCCTCGACTTTCCGTCGATTTTGTAGGACAGGTTGTAGGTGCGAACGGTTGCGGGGCTCACATCCTGGGTGCCCGATAGGCCCTTAAGCGGAAACTCTTCGCCGGTGGCCGTGTCCTTCAGCACGGGCTCCTCGGCTTCCTTGGGGAGGCTCCATTGGAGCTTAAAATTCTTCCCGTCGTCGGTTGTGTAACAGAGTTTGCACGGTTCGGGAGCCGCCACGTTGACCCGGGCGTCGCATACCAGCGTGCCCATGGCTCCTTTTGCGGTCAGCTCCCAATTGTTGACTCCGGTCTGCGACGGCGTCACTTGCAGAGTGCCTGACGAAGGCTCCGGCCCGATGTTCGAGAGGTAATCGCTGTAGCCGTTGGGAGAACTCCAGGTCAGGCTGACCATGTCGCCAAGGTTGACTTCGGCCGGGGAAGCGTTCAGGGTGCACTTCGGAGTCGCAAGCGCGCAAATCAGCACGCCTGCGCCGATTCCGCCTGGGATCGCTGTCCAATACGGACCTGGATCGGAGCTGACGCTCTCTTCCTTGATGATCACTGGAATCGATCCGACTGCCCCGCCGGCGAGGCCGCACAGAGCTAGCGTGCCCCAATTCGGCCCGCTGCGTTTCGTAGAAGCCGAGCTGCCAGTGGAGTTCCCAGCGGTGCTCCCAGCTGAGTTCCCAGCTGTATTGGCGCCCGCGTCGGCATCCGGCTGAAGGCGGGCGGCCTTTCCCTCTGGTATATCTATCGGCTGGCCCAATCCCTCCACTCGCACCGATCCGGAAGCAGCCGCGATGGTAAGTGCGCCGTCCCGGATGGTAACGATCCCCTGGGTGTGCAGATGGGTGCTCGGGCGGACGGTAATGTTCCCGGTTTGAACGCGGATCTCGGGATTATCCCCATCGTGCGAGAACGACACATCGCCGCGGGACAGCCGAGCCAGGGCAGCGCCGTCCCGGTCGCGTTCGAACGAGACTTCCGTGTCGCCGCGGACGATGACCTTGGTGGTGTCGGCCAGCAGAATGACGGCAGCCCCGTCGCCCACAAGCATGCGGTCGCCATCGAGCACGGTTTGCCCGCGCAATACTGGAGACCCGCCAATGCTGGCCTGGCTGCTCTCGGTGACAACGCCAATTACGCTGGCCGCGAAGGCGTTCTGAACGGATATTCCGAATACGGCGCAGAGGGCTGCAACGAGGCCTGCCCTCCAGGCGTGGCCATTACACCGCACTGTACGACGCATATGATTGACGCCACCCTCCGAGTGAGACGTTTACACTAGGTCGTCCGAGTTTGAGACAGGCTACCACAGGATGGCAGTTGGGTCAACCGCCTCCTCGGCATTCAGTAAGTGCCGCCTACAGATCCACCGCCACGACTTCATGCAGAGCGATAGGCGGAGTCGTGGTCTCGATCCACGCTCCAGTCTGGCTCCATTGTGCTGGAATTTCGCTGACCAGGTAGTGGACATCGCGCGCCTTCGTGCCTTCGGGCAGCTTCAAGCGCACCCTCTGGGGGCCGACCGGCAGGATCTCGCGGAAGGGACCCTTCAGCAGCATTGGATTCGAGAGATTAACGAGGTGGGCTGTCACTGAGGACTGCTGTTTCCAAAGCGCCACATCGAGTATGCCTGGCCCTTGGACGCGGAGAGGCTGCTCCTCGTTCGCGGCCCAGCGGACGGCATTGGCCATAACGATTCCATGATCCTGACTCATCACTTCCCAGAACGTCCGGTCGATGTCCCACGGAAAGTAGATTACCCGCCCGGCGCCGGCCGAGCGCACTATCACTCCGGGAATGTCCGTGTTCGTCTCGCGTTGGTACACCTCTTCCATCGGCAGATCGGGGTAGGAAGGAACCGTCATCAGCGGCGCACGCAAGCCCGGCTCGGCTCGAATCTCGACACGCATCACACCGTGGACCATGCGGCCGGCGCCTTCGAGACCGGCGAGCAAGGGATGGGAGTGATCCTCGAGATTCAAATATGCGTTCTGCTGGCGCTCGATCACATTGCCGGCGAATGACACACCGAAGAGATCGGCCAGACCGAAATTGTCGCGGCGCCGGTCGCGCTCGTCGCGCAAAGACGTCTCGTGCGTGGCAACCAGACCTCCGCCATTCTCGACGAAGCTTCTCAACTGCGCGGCCTGTGAGTCGGATAAGTAAGTGATATTCGGCAGTGCCAACGCTTTGAAAGGCTGTAAACGCGCCGCATCGAGCTGGCCGTCGAGGGAGACCATCTCGAATGGGATCCGCGCTTCCAACAGGGCGTGATAGAACCCGGACTCGTGGTCCGCCGCGAACCGCGGTGCTGAGACCAGCCCGACGCGCGCCAACGGGCGCTCGTTTCGCATGTACTTTTCGTTCTTCCAGTGCCAAACGAACAAGTCATTGACGGGCTGGAGCCAGCGGCGGTCCAACGGCTTCGCGTTGAACTTGATCACCCACGGACGGAAGCCTTGGGCAATGCCATCCACGGCCCACATCCGGATTTCATTGGGGTTCTGGACGGAGTCTTTCCAACGGTAAGGCGCCTCCAAGCCGACGCTGAACAAGCCCACAATCGGCTTCGAGCCAAATGTCGAACGGGCATCCTTCGCAAACTTGCCGTTTTGCCAGGCTGGTGTGTTTCCGGAGCGAGCCTGCCGGTCAGCGAAGAGAACGGGGACCGAGGCGCCGTCGCGAATCTGATCGAATCCGTTGGGGAAGAAAGCGGCATTCGGATTGCGCTTCTTGATTTCGGCGTCCCAGAGCAAATACAACTCCAACAGACGTTTCCTTTGCCAGGCGTCGTACTGAATTCGCGCTTCGTCCGGCGGGCCCGGTGCAGCTCCGGCCGCTATTCGCGGGAGTTCCAGACCACTGAACTCCTGGAAGCTTCGCCGGCAGTGCTCGCAATAACACATGCCCGATCCGCTCCAGCGGTTGGCGAAGATGCCATCGACT
>Ga0181537_10000279_pt1 | contig 47506 bp, 45 predicted proteins | sample PEATcosm2014_Bin_39_FD_119765 | JGI IMG/M metagenome (GOLD analysis project Ga0181537, IMG submission 119765) | Peatland microbial communities from MTU Mesocosm Facility, Houghton, MI, USA - PEATcosm2014_Bin23_10_metaG | ecosystem: Environmental > Terrestrial > Soil > Wetlands > Peat | place...
AACCTGAGTCTATATCGAAGACCCTGTGGCACAAACCTGAGTCTATGTCGAAGACCCTGTGGCACAAACCTGAGTCTATGTCGAAGACCCTGTGGCACAAACCTGAGTCTATGTCGAAGACCCTGTGGCACAAACCTGAGTCTATGTCGAAGACCCTGTGGCACAGCCTTCAGGCTGTGGTTCCGAGCAGGCCTGTCAACCCGCAACCGCCCTACCCGCCACAGCATCGGCGGCTATAATCGCAGCATGCCAACGCAGGCTGAGAAGGGCCTGATCTTTCGTGCGCTCCATCAGCGTGATCGCGCGTTCATCATCCCCAATCCATGGGACGTCGGTACCGCTCGGCTGCTGGCGCACCTGGGCTTTGAGGCGCTGGCCACTACCAGCGCCGGCTACGCCTTCTCTGTCGGCCGGCCCGATGGCGCGATCAGCCGCGATGAAACCATTGCACACGCGGCCGCCCTCGTTTCGGCAACCGATCTGCCCGTCAGCGCCGATCTGGAGAACGGCTTTGGCGTTACTCCCGAAAGCGTCGCATATACCTTCAAGCTCGCCGCGAAAGCCGGCCTTGTGGGTGGTTCCGTCGAGGATGTTCCCGGGCACGTCGGTTGTGTGCCGTATGAGCTTGGGATTGCCACTGAACGCGTCCGAGCCGCCGCCGAAGTGGTGCGTGCCCTTCCGTTTCCCTTCACGCTGACCGCTCGTGCGGAAAACTATCTGGTGGGAAGGCCCGATTTGAATGACACCATCACGCGCCTGCAGGCCTACCAGACAGCGGGCGCCGACGTTCTCTACGCGCCGGGCCTTACCAGCAAAGAAGAGATTGCCGCAGTGGTTAGCAGTGTCGACCGCCCGGTGAATGTAGTGATGGGGCTGCAAGGCGTGCGCCTTAGCCTGGCCGAACTGTCAGCGATCGGCGTCAAGCGAATCAGCGTAGGCAGCGCCCTCTCTCGCGCCGCACTGGGAGCTTTTCTGCGCGCCGCCCATGAAATGCATGAGCACGGCACTTTCGCGTTCGCCGATGAAGCCGTGAGCTACGCCGCCATCAGCGCCCTGTTCAAGGCCTGACACGCCCCGGCCGGCGAGCATTTGCTCAACCCGAATTTGTGGCGCGGGCACTCGTGCCTGCCGCGCCGAGACTCGTCTCGGCGCTCCGTAGGGGACGAAGGTCCGTGCGCGACGCCCTTGCGTTTACGACGCAGCCGCCAGCGGGTCGAGGGTGTAGACTGAAGTTGCGATTATAGCGTTTGAGAATGGTTCTCGGAATGTCTAGTCATCAGATTTCAATGCCGCCGGGCGGAGAAGAACAACTGCGTGCGCTCCGAAGCCTCTTGCTGCACGGCGAGGTTACCGTTATCGGCGCGAACCAACAGCCCCAATCCATTCCTTCTCCGGTGCGGGATGTGTTGATACGGATTCTGAAACACATGGAGGAGGGGCAGGCCATCACAATCATTCCGGCCAGCCATGAATTAAGCTCGCAGGATGCGGCGGACTTGCTTGGAGTTTCGCGGCAATACATGGTGCGGCTTCTGGACGCCGGCAAATTGCCGTTCCATCGAGCGGGCACCCACCGGCGCGTCTATTTGCAGGACCTCATTGCATACAAGAAAGAACGGGACGGGCAACGGCAGGAAGCGCTGGGCCATATAGCTCGCGAGGAAGTCGAGTCCGGCACTTATGACGTTTTCGTGCTGTCTGAGGAATGAGCGCAGCCAGCGTCGTTCTAGACGCCTGTGTGCTCGTTAATGCCTCGCTTCGAGACACGCTCTTGCGTCTGGCGATACAAGGACTTTTCACTCCCTACTGGTCGGACGAAATCATCAGCGAAGTAGCTCGGACGCTCCAGCGGAAGCTGGGTAGGACTCCGGCTCAGGCGGCCCGTCTTGTCGCGCAGTTGCGGCAGCATTTTGACAATGCATGGGTCGCTGGATACGAGCCCCTCGTGCCGAAGCTGGCGAACGACACAAAAGACCGGCATGTGCTAGCGTGTGCGGTGCACGTCGGTGCGCGGGCGATTGTGACGTTCAACGTCCGCCATTTTTCTCCGGAGGCTCTGGAGCCGTGGCTGGTTGAAGCGCGACACCCGGACGATTTTCTGGTTGACATGTACCGCCAGCACCCGGAGATATTGGTGCACGTCCTCCATGAGCAGGCCCGCGCCATATCGTGGGAATTGAACTCGCTTCTGGCAGCGATACGCCGGGGCATGCCCCAATTCGCCCGGCTCGTTGCTGCCGACTTGTCGCTCGAGTTGTGAGCTGTTCAAAGGAACCGAGCTGACTTTCCGCCCTCACTTCCAAGCCGCGCACATCAAACGCTTGCCCCGCGCCAGTTGCTCGTAGCCGTTTGGCGGCACTTCCAGATATTCGATCCGCCGGAATCCGGCGTGGCGCAGCATCACTTCCAGCGCCTGCCGGCTCGGACACGTGGAAAGCGGCGTTGCCCCGGTCTCGGCGCCATTGTCGCTGAAATGCTCCGATGTTTCGTCGATCAGCGCCAGCACGCCCGAGTAGGGACGCGACCAGCCCCGCGATCCCCATTCCGCCCGGCCCTCGATCTCGTCGATCACCTGCGTTTCGACGAGGCAAACTTCCTCGGTGAGTGCGCAAACATTACGCAGGCAAAGCATGGGGTTCTCGAGATGGTAAAGCAGGCCCAGAAACAACGTCAGCGGAAACGTGCCGTATTCAGCCGGGCTCAGCCGCTCGCTGTTGCCCTGCTCGAACCGCGCCGCCGAGACACCCAGAACTTCGCTCACGAACCGCGCCTTCTCCAGGTTCGTTTCACGAACGTCAATGCCAACGATCTCGGCCACTCCCATCCGGGCCAGGGCAATTGAATAAAATCCCTCGTGGCATCCGATGTCGGCGGCCCGAATCCCACGCAGGCGCTCGCCAAAATGGCGCTTCACGAAAGCCTGCAGCATTACCAACCGGGTCTCGAAGATGGAGCGGACCTCGGGCGGCAGAGCGGAGCGGGTGGTGAAGGGGCCTAGCTGAAACTCGTAAAACCACGGCGCCAGTTCTTGGATTCGCCTCTCGAGATCGGCTCCGGCGGAACTGCTTGCGGGCGTCAACACCTCAATATAGCCTATTGGAACTTCTGAAAAACCCGCTGGGGCAGATAGCCGAAACTCAAATCGCCGCGGCCGAGAAATGTGAACTCACCCCGCCGCCTCGGGCAAACTCCTAGTGGGAAGTGCCCTGTGTTCGGGTACACTTCAAGTAGAGGAGACGGACCAAATTATGGCTGAGAACAATGGCTTCGCCTATTTCCTGTTAGGGCTGGGAGTGGGAGTCGCCGCGGGCGTTCTTCTGGCGCCAAAGGCCGGCGAGGAAACCAGGGAATTCATCCGCTCGAAGGCCGACGAGGGTGTCGACTATGTCCGCTCGCGCGCCACCGAAGGAACTGAATTCGTCAAGCGCCGGACCTCAGATCTTAAGGAATCGGCCACCAATATTTATGAAAAGGGCAGGTCGAATGTCACTCGCCATCGCGACAACCTCACGGCGGCTGTCGATGCCGGCAAGCAGGCATACCGCGATGCGGTCACAAATTTTGAAAAGGCGCCGGGCAGCGAAGGCGTCTAGCGCATGGTGATTGGTTCGCGCGTCCTCAGGCGGCCGTGCTTGTTGAACTCAAGCCCGCCGGCAGCCAGGCGCGGCGAGCAACGTGAAAGTGGTTTCGGCATAGACAGAGCCGGTGGATCTGGAGAGATGGATCAGGAGAGATGGACCAGCAAACTCTACTCATGGTTTTTGTGGGAATCTCGGCGGCGGCGCTGCTGATTCAGGCCTGTATGTTGATCGGCATCTTCAGGGTGTCGAAAAGGACCCAGGCCCGGGTCGAAGAAATGCTGCCTGAGGTCCGGCATGTGCTCGGCAAGGCTGATGACGCGCTTACCGAGACTCGCAAGTACGTCAAGGAAATCGGCCCCAAAGTCAGCACGATTCTCGACTCCATAAAGGTCCAGGTTACCCGCATCGAAGAGGTGGTTAACGACGCCTCCAATCGCGCCAAAGTCCAAATGGATCGCGCCGAACTGGTGCTTGACGACACTATGGAGAGGGCGCAGAGCACCGTAGTGGTACTGCAACGCGGCATTGTCGCGCCGATCCGCGAGGTGTACGGCGTACTCAGCGGTCTGCGCGCCGCCCTCAGCTACCTCTCGAGAGCCAAGCGCCCCAGCGTCGATCACGTAACCGCCGACGAAGAAATGTTCATCTGACCCCTTAGCCGGGCCGGCTAGCCGAGACGCGACCGTAAGGGAGCGTTCCCGGGTGGTGCAAGCGAGCCGCGCCTACCGCCCTGAACCGCGCGCGTCGGCAAGCGGACGGCAGTTGCTTGAACTGGGAACGGATGCCGCACACTGCGGGAGTCGGTTGCCGCTGACGCCGCTAATCGTCTTTTTTGCGATAACCTGCGTCATATTCTGCAAGCAGGCGCCCGCCGGGCTCACCCGCTGCAGGGTGTGAGAACGGAGCCGAGGTTGATCTTTCGTGAGGTCGAGGACCGTGACTTGGTCCTGCGCGCCCAAAAAGGGGAAGTGGACGCGTTTAATGTGCTGGTTTCCCGCTGGGAGAAACGTGTCTTTAATTATCTGCTGCGGATTCTTCGCGCGCGTGAGGACGCCCAGGATGTTGCACAGGAGGTGTTTCTTAAGGCTTTCCAGAGCCTGAGGCGGCTTGAGACGCCGTCGAAATTCGCTCCCTGGTTGTTCCGCATCGCTCACAACGAGGCCTACTCCCTGCTTCGAAGGGCCAAGCCCGAGGGGGAGTTTACATTTGATCCGGCGGGCGGCGACACCTTGCGCCGCCTGTATCCGGCTGAGACCGCGATCGCCGTCCGGGCGGCCATGGATCGCCTGTCCGATGACCAGCGGGAAGCTGTGGATTTGAAGATTTATCAGGGTTTCAAGTTTGAAGAGATGGCGGAGGTGCTCGGCGAGCCCGTTTCTACCGTGAAATCGAGATTGTACGCCGCCCTCGACTTCCTCAAGGAAGTGTTGGCGCCGGTGGATGGATACCCCGGGCGCCGGCTTGGGGCCCTACGAGGCCTCAGCGAGGAAGACCCCCCAACTGGAGGAGCTGTATGAGTTGTCCGGATGTAAAAGACTTATTGTTCGACGATCTGAAGGAACCGCTGCGCAGCGAGCGCGTGGCGCACGTCTCCACTTGCGAAGCCTGCGCTCTGGAGCTCGAGCGCCTGCGGGCGACTACTACCGCCCTCGCTCTGGTTCCCGACCAGGAGCCGCTGGTGCGAATTCGCTTTCTTTCCGACCGTGTTTTCGAGCAGCCCTGGTGGCAGCGCCTGCTCGGGCGCGGCGCCGTGTGGGCAAACGCGGGGCTGGCCATGGTGAGTTGCCTGGCCGCCGGGCTGATCTGGTTCCAGACGGCAAATGCCTCCCCGGGTTTGCGCGCTCGACAAGGGGCAGGCTTGCCCGCCGCTATGGCTCCGGCTGATGTGAATAAGTTGGTAGACGCGCGAGTCGAGCAGGCGGTGGCCCAGGCCCGCGCCGACAGCGACCAGCGCCATGCTGCCGAAATGAAGACTCTGCTCGCCTCTTTTCAACGAGACCAGGCGCAGCAACAGCAGCGGCTATTCCAGCAGCTCGAGGCGGCATGGCGTCTTGAGGATGGCCTGAAAACCCGCGAGTTGTACGCCGTGCTAGAGAAGCCGGTGGTTAGCCAACCTGCCCAATAAGGTAAACAACTATGAAACTCGGATGGATGAAACTCGGACGAATGAAACTGGGACGATTCAAACTAACATGGATATCCGCGGGAATTCTTGGGATCGCGCTCCTAGCCGGCCCAACCATTCTGGCGCGTGACGCCGGCTCTGAAAGCCCGGTGACGCGGGCGCTGCTGGCCTCGTTTGAACACGATTTCCTGGTGCGAATGAAAACCGCCTGGAAGGTCGATACCGCGCTGTTTGTCGACCCCCCCCGCGCCTTCTACGTGGATCGCTTTGGCGTGGTGATGACGTCAGTGGTCACCCTCGAGCCGGGCTTCGGCATCGCCATCTTCCGCGGCGCGCCTTCCCCCGCCGAGCTCGCCGACTACCGCGGCAAAGTGTTGCAGCGTCTCCCCCTGCTGCGCCAGCAGATGCGAGAATGCCTGCTGGAATCGGCCCCGCATTTCCGCCTCAAGGACAATGACCGCATGGCCGTCGCCGTGAGCGTCTACCACTTCGAGCCGGAAGACACCCACGGCATCCCTTCCCAGGTCGTGATCCAGGGCGGCCATAAGGCCCTCCTCGAGGCTAAACAACGGCCCGCCGGCGCCTCCCTCGATGACGTCTTCGAGGTCGAGGAAATCGACTGATGCGCCTCGGCGAGCTATTGGTCCAGCGCGGCCTGGTCAGCGCCGAGGAAGTGGATCGCGCCCTTGAGCTGCAGCGCGAGCGTGGCGACAAGCTCGGCAAGATTCTAGTTGATTTGGGCTACATCGCCGCTCGCGATGTGCTCGCTGCGCTCAGCGACCAGCTTGGAATTCCGCTCGTCTCCATCTCCATCGAAGAAACACCCGCTGTCTCGCCCGAAACCGAGAAGCTGTCCCCGAGGTTCCTAAAGCAGTTTCGCTGCCTGCCCTACCGGCTGGAGGAGCAGGCGCTGACGCTCGCCATGGCCGATCCTCTCGATTTCGAGACCATCTCGGCCGTTGAACACTCCAGCGGATTGCGCGTGCTGCCGGTGCTGGCCGCCGAGCGCGAGATCCTCGACGCCGTCGATCGCTTCTACGTATCCTCCCACCCTGGCACCGACTCAGACTACGAATTCGCGGGCGCCAACGAGGACCTCGAGCAGCTCCGCGACATGGCCAGTGAGGCGCCCGTGATTCGCCTCGTCAATGCCACTATTGCGTCCGCCGTCGAGAAGCGCGCCAGCGATATTCACATCGAGCCCTTCGAGAAGGAGTTCAGGATTCGCTACCGCATCGACGGCGTGCTCTACAATCAGGAGCCGCCTCCGCGTGAGATGAAGAGCGCCATTATCTCCCGCGTCAAGCTGATGGCCAAGCTCAATATCGCCGAGCGCCGTCTGCCTCAGGACGGCCGCATCAAAATCAAAACCCTGGGCCGCGAGGTCGATCTTCGCGTCTCCACTCTTCCCACTCTCTACGGCGAAAGCGTCGTCATGCGCCTGCTGGACCGCTCCGCGGGCGATTTCTACGACCTGCGGCGGCTTGGTTTCGACGAGTACATGCTGGGCCGGATGGAACACTTCACTTCGCTTCCGTACGGCATCTTTCTGGTCACCGGCCCAACCGGCAGCGGCAAGTCGACCACCCTGTATGCGGCCCTCAAGCGCATTAACCTGCCGGACAAGAAGATCATCACCATCGAGGACCCCGTCGAATACCAGATGGATGGCATCAACCAGATCCACGTGAATCCTCAAATCGGGTTGACCTTCGCCCATGGGCTCCGCCACATTGTCCGCCAGGACCCCGATGTCATCATGGTCGGCGAGATCCGCGATTACGAGACCGCCGAAATAGCCATTCGCGCCGCGCTTACCGGACACTTCGTTTTCTCGACGCTCCACACCAACGATGCGCCCAGCGCCATCACCCGCCTGGTCGACATGGGTGTCGAGAATTACCTGATGACCTCCTCGGTTGTGGCCGTCCTCGCGCAGCGCCTGGTTCGAGTCATCTGCGAGCACTGTCGCGAGCAAGGCGGTCTGCGCCTGACGCCACGGGGCGAGGAAGTGATGACTTACCGGGGCGCCGGCTGCGATCGCTGCTTCAACACTGGTTACAGCGGCCGCATGGGTATATTCGAGCTGATGGAGCTGAAGGAAGACCTCAGGCGTCTCATCATGCAGAAGGCCGACGCCGGCCAGCTCACCCTCAACGCGCGCTCGAACGGCATGCGTAATTTGCGCGAGGATGGCTGGGAAAAGGTCGAGCGCGGCGTCACCACCCCGGAAGAATTAATGCGTGTAACTCAGGAGTTTTAATGGCGCAGGCATTGGCTTACCACTTCCGCGCCGTGGCCCCCGATGGCCGCGTCAGAACCGGCGTGCTGACTTCGGAAAGCGACAAGCGCGTTCTGGCCGAGCTCAGGCGCCAGGGCCTGACGCCGCTCTACGTCGGTCTCGAAAGCCAGAAATCTTCGCGCCTCAAATTTCCCACTCTGCGTTTCGGGGCGCGCCGCGACGTCCTCTTCTTTACTCAGGAGCTGGCCACCCTTCTCTCCGCCGGCGTGCCGCTCGACCGTTCTCTGAGCATCACCAGTGAACTCACGGAGCGGCCGCGTTTCCGCTTCGTCGTAGTCGATGTCTTGCGCGTACTCAAAGGCGGCAAATCGTTCGCCGACAGCCTCGCTACCCATCCCCAACATTTCTCCGATCTGTACGTCAACATGGTCCGCGCCGGAGAGGCCAGCGGCACCCTCGAGATCATCTTCGAGCGTCTCGCCGAATTTGAGCGCACCCGCGACGACCTTCGCAGCTACATCGTCTCCTCGCTCGTCTACCCCATACTGCTCACCCTCGTTGGCCTAACCTCCGGATTGATTCTGCTTAACTTCGTCGTTCCCCGTTTTGCCGCCGTGTTCGAAGGCTCGCACCTGAAGATTCCCTTGCCGATGTATCTTCTTTTGCAGACCAGTTACTATGTGCGCACTTACAGCCTGCCGGTTGCCTTGGTCGTCGCCCTGGCCGTCGCGATCCTCGCCGCCTGGATCAGGACCACTAAGGGCCGCCTGTGGTGGGATAGCTTCCGCCTCAAGATCCCCCTGCTCGGAGATGCCCTGCGCAAGGCCGAGACTTCCCGCTTCGCGCGCGCCATGGGCACCCTGATCGCCAATAGCGTCCCTCTGATCCAGTCTCTTTCCATTTCGCGCGCCATTTTGAACAACCGCCGTATCGCCAACTGCCTTGAAGCCGTCTCCCTCGGCGTCAAGCGCGGCGAAGGCCTCGCCGGACCCCTCCAGCGCGCCGGCGAGTTCCCCCCTCTGGCCGGCCATCTTCTCGCCGTTGGCGAAGAGACCGGGCATCTCGACCAGATGTTCCACCGCATGGCCGACATCTACGATGGAGAAACGCGCGCTGCCATCAAGCGCTTTACCACGCTGTTTGAGCCGCTCATCATTCTGACGATGGGCATCCTGGTGGGAAGCATGGTTCTAAGTATGATGATCGCGATTACGAGCATCAATGATTTGGCCGGCTAATGCAGAACTCCTTCGAATGCCGGATGTGGCGCGGGCACTCGTGCCTGCCGCGCCGAGACTCGTCTCGGCGCTCCGCGGTATCCGAATTTTCCCGAAGCGACCCTAACGGGCCTTCTGACGTCCGAAAGGAAGTAACGAGACCATGAGTACGTTGTCAATGCAAGACGAGTCTTTGCTGAACCCGGCCGCCCAACCCGTCTCCCGGCGCTCCGAAGCCGGCGTCACGCTGATCGAGATGCTGGTGGTGGTTACCATCATCGGCCTCATAGTCGGCATCGTCGGCATTCAGGTCTTCAGATACCTCGATCGGGCCAAGGTCTCAACCGCCAGGACGCAAATCAAAACCTTCGAGGACCAACTCGAGCTGTACAGAACCGACGTCGGCAGCTTCCCGAGCACCGCCCAGGGACTGCAAGCCCTACGCACCCGGCCCGAAGGCATAGACCAGTGGCAGGGCCCCTATGCCGCTCATGACATTCCGCTTGACCCCTGGGGGCACCCCTACGGCTATACGTTTCCCGGCGAGCATTGCGCCGCCGATGCCGCGGCCGCTGCAGCGGACTCTCAGAACCAAACCCAACACGTGTGCGAAGAGCCCGACATCGTATCCTTCGGCGCCGACGGCGTGCCGGGCGGCGACGGCATCAACGCCGACATTGTGAGTTGGAAGTAAGAACTTGCTCCGCTTTCCCAATCCGAATTGCCTCGCGCCCTCTCGGATGTGGCGCAGGCACTCGTGCCTGCCGCGCCGAGACTCGTCTCGGCGCTCCGTCCGCCCGAGCCGCGACCAAAGGAAGCGGTCTTCCCCAGGGTTCACACACAAAACCAACCAACTCGGCGTGACGCTAATCGAAATGCTCGTCGTCATGGCCCTGATCGCGCTGCTCGCCGCGCTCACCCTCCCTTCGCTCACCACCGGAATGGATTCCATCCGGCTGCGCTCGGCCGCCTCCAGTGTCATCAGCACATTCAACCTCGCCCTCACTCGCGCCGACCGTCTGCAGGAAGCTGTCGACGTCACCGTGTCGCCCGCCCGCCACTTAGTCGAGGCCCGGACGATGGCCACCGGGATTGTGCGCCGTGCCGAATTGCCGGCCGAGATCAACATCGCGCACGTATTTCCGGAAGAAGGCATCGAGACCGCAAGCAAAGAAGGATTCCCGCCCGACCGCCACTTCATCGTGTATCCCAACGGAGCCGTTCCGCGTATCACTCTTGATCTGGTCAACGAGCATGGGACGCATCGCTTTGTTCTGCTCGATCCCATCACTGGCGTGGCGCGTGAGCGCTTAGTCACCGATGCCACCCCTGTAACCGAGTCGGCCGCTGAAACTGCTGCCGCGGACCATCCAGCCGAATCCGCCAAGGACCAGCCATGAAGCGCCCGGCTCGCGACTCAGGATTTACGCTGCTCGAAGCCATGGTGGCCTCCCTCATCATGGCCATCGCGATTTCCGCGCTGCTGGTCAACCTCCACACCTCCCTCCGCAATACCGAGCGCGTGTCGAGCTACGACCGCGCCAGTGTCTTCGCTCAGCACAAAATGGATGAGCTTCTTGCCGACCCCACCCTCGGCGTACTCGCCCGCGTCTCCGGCCCTTATCTCCCCGACGCCGGCCCCATGCAATCCGGCTGGAGCGCTCGAGTGCGTCCCTTCGAGTACCCCGCCAACCTCGGCAGCGCCGTCTCCCTGCTCGAGGAGATACACCTCGAGGTCTGGTGGCTGCGAGGCGGCGAAAAGAAGTCATTCGCTCTGAACGGTTATCGCGCCGCCATGTTGACGCGCGAAGACATGGAGAAAGTGCAGTTCCTGATACAGGCGCAAGGCATATTGCAATGACAAGCTGCAACCTTCCCAATCGCCTGCTGTGGAGCGCGCATCTGCTTAAGTGGGGCGGACCCCCCGGTCCGCGGCCGACGCCCCCGTCGGCCTGTTCCCGCGCCGACGAACCCTGTCTCGACGCTACCCTCCGCCGTAGCAAGACCTGCGCACCGAGCCGCGACCAGAACCCGCGAAGCGCAAGGGAGCGGTCTTCGCCAGTGTTTTCGCGCCTGCCGTTCGAAGCCGGCGTCACCCTCATTGAAATGCTCGTCGCCGTAACCCTCGTCGCACTCATTGCCACCGGCATGACGCTTGTGCTGCGAATCGCTCTCGACGGCTCCGCGAAAGCCCAGCAGCGGATTGCCTCCAATCGAAAAGTCATGGGCGTCGAGCGCATCATGCGCGAACAAATCGCCAATCTCGTCCCGGTAAACACAAGCTGCCAGACCACCGCGGTTGCTTCCACCGCCGCCTCCGAAATCCTGTTCCAAGGCCGGCCTAACCAGATGAGGTTTGTATCCACCTACACACTGAACGAAGCCGCGCGCGGCATTCCCAGACTCGTCGAATACGTGGTCATTCCCGGAGACCGGCTGGGCTTTCGATTGGTGATGAATGAGCTGGTCTACGGCGGCCCGCGCTGGCTGGTTCCCGTTTGTGTCGGCTATGAAAACATCAACGACATCCAGGTGCCGCAGTTTGCTCCGATTCGGGTTTCCGGCAGCTCTTTTGTGCTGGCCGACGAGCTCGCCTCCTGCCGCTTCGCCTACCGCGACGATCACGATCCCCAGAAGGGCCCCCAGTGGGTTCGAGTCTGGGCTACCAGACAATGGCCGGCGGCTATTCGGATTGAGCTGGTTCCTTTGGTCCCCAACCCCTCACTCCTCCAGACATCCTCGCTAACCGTGCCCGTCATCGTGAATCCAAAGCCCGACCAGGAGTACCACGAGTGACACTTACCCGCGCTTACTTCCTGCCCGCCGCCCGAGTCTTGACTCGCCTGCCGATGTGGCGCAGGCACTCGTGCCTGCCGCGCCGAGACTCATCTCGGCGCTTGGTTGCGTACTCTGACCCCCTGGGTTCTACACGCCACCCGCCGTCGCAAACCCCCCGCTGCGAGCCGCGACCAAAACTCGCGAAGCGCAAGGGAGCGGTCTTCACCCGGGTTTTCGACGCCATCCGCCGTCGCAAAACCCGCGCACCGAGCCGCGACCAGAGTTCGCGAAGCGCAAGGAAGCGGTCCTTGCCCGAGCGCGGCAGCGCCCTGGTTGCCGTGCTCTGGCTCTCCGCCGCTGTTTCCGTTATTGCGCTAGCCCTCGCCGCTCAGGTGCGCAATGAGGTCGAGCGCGCCTCCGCTTACTCGCAAAGCCTCCGCGCCTACTATCTGGCCACTGGCTCCATTCAACGTGCCCTCCTTTGGATGCAGTGGGGCCCATCGACTCGCCAGCCTGACGGCTCAGCCAAATATTACCAGCCGCCTGCGCCTCGCATGCTCTTCTCCTACCCGGATGGTTTCGCGGTTGTCGAGGTTATTCCCGAAAGCGCTAAGCTGAGCCTCAATGGGGCCAAGCCCGAGGAAATCGCCAAGCTCATGCTCGCCCTAGGCGCACCCCCCCAGCAAGCGCAATTGCTGGCCGCGGCCATCGTCGATTGGCGCGCAGTCGCCAGTGGCGCTCCCGGCGAAGCCGGCCCTTTCGACACGGTATACCGCGCTTCGTCTTTCTTGGCTCCTCACGCGTCCTTTAGACAACTTGAAGAACTGCTCCTTGTCCGGGGTATGACCACCGATTTGTTCTATGGTCACTTCGGGCCAAACGCAACAGGCGAAATGGTTTACTACCCAGGGCTCCGCGACTGCGTCACCACCTATACCAGTGGTACGACTCAGTTTGACATCAATTCTGTACCGGTCCCGGTCCTCGAAGCCATCGGCTGGCCGGCCAATGTCGCGCGCGCTCTCGAGGCCCGCCGTGCGCGCATCCCCTTCAAATCCGTCTCTGAGATTGCCCAGTTTGTGCCTCCTGAGCTGATGGCCCGCGTCGGTCTGGGAGGCGGCAATTTCATCACCCTGCGCGCCACCAGTTCTCTACGGACCCCGGACGGCAGGCCCGCCGGTTTGAAGCGCACCGTCTCCGTGGTTTTCAAGTCCGGAGCCACCTCTGGCGTCGTCTCTACCGACCCCCGCCAGTGGGTCATACTGCGTTGGTACGACAACGAAGCTTCTCCCGTGTTGCCCCAGGCAGTTTTCGCGGCTCCAGCGGCCCTCTCGGCTTTCCCCGCCTCAACCACAGTCATTGGAGCGGCCGGGGACGCGCCCGCCGCGCCCAACTCGGGGGAGCCCGTCCGGGTCTACCGTCAGGATTCCACCGATTCGGCCGCCTCCCCACAGGCCGCGCCGGCCGCGACGGACAAGAATGCCACTGCTCCTCCAGCTACAGTCAAGGCGCCTCCTAAGGAGGTTTTGAAGGTCTATCACGTTTCGGGCTCCGGCGCGGTGGAAGAAACTCCGCAAGCCCCCAAGCAGCCATGACCTCCACGAATTTTCCCATCGCGTCCTCTACGAAGGGTGCCGCTTCAACGCTTGAAGAGGCAAAGCCCTTAGGCCCCGGCCCCGCCACCTGGCGCCGCTGGGTGGCCGTCGGCGCGGGCATCGGCATCGAGTGTCATGGCGATGACCTGCTTGTAACCGCCGTCAGCGTGCGCTTCGGCAAGCTCACTTCGCTCGCCGAGCTCCGCATTGCCGGCATCTCTCAGCGGCCCGCTTCCGATTGGGGATCTGAATATGCTGACTTCCTGAAGCGTCTCGAGCTGGGCCATCTAGCCGCCAACCTCGTTCTGCCTCGCGACGCCGCTACGGTGCGCGTCCTCCCGCTGCCGCCCCTTTCACCAGCGGAAATCGAAGCCGCTGTCGGCTTTCAGATCGATTCCCTCCACCCCTTCGCCGATGACCCGGTGGTGCATGCCTGGGCCCGTCTCAATAAGGCCGGAGCCGTGCTGGTGGCCATCGCCCGCGAAGAGACCGTGCGCCTATGGGCAGATCGAATTGTAGAAGCCGGCATCTCCCTCACCTCCATGACCGTCGGCGCGGCCTGCATCTATTCGGCATTTCGTTTGTGGGGCCTGCCGCCCGCCACCCAGTTCGTTGCCGCCGAAGAATCCGCGTCTGAAGTCGAGTACTACGGCGAGAGCCCTTCCCGCGCCCTCCTTTCCCACGTCGTTCCCGCAACGCCGCCAGCCTCGCTGCAGTCCGAGCGAACCCAGATCTTTCTCCGCAGCGAATTGCGGCTCGATCCCGAAACGCCCTGCCTCCGCCTCCGCGATCTGCTGCCCCAGCCCCCCGCCTCCACTCCTCTTCCGCCTTCTTGGGGCGGGCCCCCTGGCCCGCGCCCGACCCCCTGGTCGCGCATCCTCCGCAGTTTTCAACTCCTGCGCCGAACACCGAGCGCGCTCGATCTCAACACCGCGCAGCCCGCTGCCACAGCGCCCGAGACAGCAGACACACAGCCCTCGGCCCCTCTCCGCGAGTTTTCCGAAAGCGTAATCGAATCCCCGCAGAGCGTCCGCTGCTACTGTGCTGCGCTTTCCGCCGCTTGCCCATGGTTTGCCGTTTCCGTCAATCTGCTCCCGGCCGGCATGCGCAAATCCAATTCGCGCCTCATCTTTGTGCCGACCGTCATTCTCGCCGTCTTGCTGTTGGTGTGCGGGATTGCTTACCTGGCTCAGAGTACCTGGGAGGCCCGTCGCTATTTGCGCGAGCTGAATGCGCAGATAGCCAGTGTGTCGCCTGCCGCCAAGAAAGCTGCCGCGCTGGATCTACAGATCAACGACGCTCTCTCCCGCACGCGCCAGATTGATTCCTTCCTGGCTCGCTCGAAGGCCGATCTCGATGCCCTTGACGAATTGACGCGAATCCTGCCGCCGCCTCTGTTTGCTTCCTCCATGACGCTTTCCCGCGATTCGGTCACCCTCGAGGGCCAGGCCGAATCGGCCGCCGGTTTGTTGAAAATCATGGATTCCTCGCCTCTCTTCTATGGATCGTCTTTTGCCGGCGGTATCGGCCACGCCGCGAATACCGACGTGTTTCACATCGTTACCAAACGCCGCGAGGTAATCCCATGACCGATCAAGAGCGCAACAAACGAGCCCTGATCGCCTTGGGAGTGGTTGTCGCCGGTGTCACCGTGTACCTGCTGCTTTCCCGCGACGGCGGATCTCAGACCGCCTCTTCCCCCCGGCAAACCATTCAGGTCTCCGAACACACCCTGGAAAAGCTTCGCCGCGCCGCCGCCACGCTCCCCGCCAAGGAGGAGAACTGGAAGCTCGTCTCCGCCCGGCTGGCTGCCGGCGAGAAGCTCCTCGTTCCCGGCGCCGACAAGGATCTCGCTCAGGAAAAACTCCTCGAAAGCATCAGAAATCTGGCCAAGGCCCAGCGGCCGCCACTCGCTATTCGCAGCCAGGAGCTGTTGCCCCCGAAACGGCGCGGCGACTACGGTGAAGTCTCGATTGCTTTTCACCTGGAATGCCGCATTGAGCAGTTGGTCAATTTTGTCTCGGATCTCACGACCCAGCCCGAAGCCCTCGCCACCGAGCAGATTCAGGTTCACAGCTCCTCGCCGGATACCAAGCTCATGCAGGTTCGCCTGGTCGTCGCCGGCCTCGTGCCGGCTCGCATCATACCTCAGAAGAAGGAGGCCAACGAGTTTTGAAACGGACCTTGATACTGGGCAACCTCCTGCTCGCCCTCGTTATCGGAGCGCTTGCCTATGGCGTCTGGCAGCGCAATCGCGCTTCCGTTGTCTATGAGCGGCAGGTCCTCACACACAAGCCGGTCGTGAAACCGTATTCCGTCGCGATCCCGCCGCCGCCCGCCGCGGCTACTCCGCAGACCTACGCCGCCCAGACCGTGCAGCATTTCCTCTTCACTCCCGACCGCAATCCGAATGTGATCGTTAAACCCTCCGCCCCGCCCCCTGAGCCGGTTATGCCTCCGCTCCCGGCCGCCTATGGCGAAATGTTCTTCGGCGATCCCATCATCCTGCTTGCCACCAGTGCCGGCGTACAGCATGGTTATCGCGTTGGCGAGATGGTTGGCGAGTTCAAGCTGGTCGACTTCGATGAAGACAAAGTCACATTCCTATGGCGGGACAAAAGTGTTGAGCGAAGCCTCACCGACCTCATGAAGGTGCAGGTACAAAAGGTGGAGAAGACCGGCACCGTTCTCTCCGGTTCGCGCACGCCCAACGCTGGGACGGTGGGGTCCGGGTCGTCCGAGCCTAACCCGGCTACTCAAGGGCAGCCCGGCCAGCAGGTATCGCCCACCCTCCGCGCCTGTATCGCCAGCGACAACAGTCCCGCCGGCACCGTCTCCTCTGACGGCTTCACGAAAAAGCTTGTCCCCACCATGTTCGGAAGTCAGTGTAGCTGGGTCAAGTAATCGGTCAAATGACGTGTCACGTAATGCATCCACGAACCCGAAAGGGACAGAAACGGATTTGATGTTTCGATTTATTGTTTACCCGAATTGGCTGATACCAAGCTGTTGCGGAAGTCGGCATCCGCTCCCTGACGGTCGCGGTTCAGTGCAAGCCGCTGAGCCAACAAGCGCAACAGCGAGCACAACCGCAGACAGCACTGAACCGCGCGCGTCAGCAAGCGGACAAAGGTCGTACGCAAACTTCCGCTGTCTCCCTCGCAAAGGCTGGGCTTACGCTCTCGCCTTGATTCTCGTGGGGTCTGTCTGGCCTGCTCTCGACGGCCAAACCCCGGCTCCCGCCACTGCTCCCGCATCGCCGCAAGCCAACTCTCAACCACCGCCGCCCGCCAGTCCCGCCCAGAGCCCGATTCCGCCCAATCCCCAGGCGGTTCAGCCACGCAGCGGCAGCGCCACTACCGGCAACGGCCCCGCCGCGAGCGGAAACGCCGCCAGCGCGCCAACCCGGCGTACCTCCGGCCAGTTTGGTGGATTCACTCTGCAGAACGCTTCTCTCGCCGAAGTTGTCGATACCCTCGCCCGGCAGCTCAAGATGAACTACATTTTGCCGGAGAAATTTGCCGGATCGGTCTCCTTGAATACCTATGGAGACGCCTCCAAGATCGATGCCCGCCAGCTTCTAGACACCATCCTTCGCATCAATCATTACGGACTGGTTCAAACCGGGGACATCTGGCGCATTGTGCCGCTTAAAGAGATCGCTCACCAGCCCATGGCCGTCGAAACCCGCACGCGCGGTGTCGATCCCGACGACAGCCCGATGCTCAATCTCATCTTCCTCAAATACATCATGGCCGAAGAGCTGGTGAAGGTAATCAACGAATTCGTCGGCCCCGATGCCGAGACTATCGTCTACGCCCCCGCTAATTTGATTGCCATTCTCGACAGCCGCCGCAGCATGCGCCGCACTCTCGACCTCATTGCGCTTTTTGATGACAATGCCCTTGCCGACAAGCGCGTCAAGCTCTACGAGTTGAAAGACGGCAGGCCCAGCGATCTTGCCAAGGAACTGGACTCCATCCTCAGGGGCATTTCCTCGAGCGATCGATCCGCTACGGTGCATTTCGTCCCCGTCGATCGCATTAACACCCTCATCGCCGTCGCCCCTAATCCCGGCGTCTTTGAGACCGTCGACAAATGGATCGCCAAGCTCGACCTGCCGGCCGCCGAGGAAAGCGCCGGCGCCTTCAATAACTACGTCTACAAGGCCAAGTATCAGCAAGCCACGATTCTCGCGATCGCCATCTATGCCCTCTACAGCGGCCAGAACCCTTTCGCCTTGGTCAGCTACATGAGCGCCGTGGCCAACATGAGTCAGGCCAATAGCAGCGGGGGTGGCGGCGGAGGCGGATTTGGCGGTGGAGGCGGCGGTGGATTTGGCGGTGGCTTCAACCTGGGCTCCATGGGCATGGGCGGCTATGGCATGGGCGGCATGGGCATGGGCGGCATGGGTATGGGGGGCTATGGCATGGGTGGCTACGGTATGGGTGGCTACGGTATGGGCGGCTATGGCATGGGCGGCTATGGCATGGGTGGCTACGGTATGGGCGCCGGCGGCTACGGCGTCACCTCTCCCGGCCAGCAAGGCGCCGCTGGAACTCCGGCTACGGGCACCGCGGGCGCCACGCAGACAACCACCGGCGCCGTAGGCCAAACCGGCACATATCTCGGAGAAGGCGGCGCTGCCGCCGCGACTTACTCGAGAATGCCTCGAGTGGTCGCCAATCCCATGGATAATACGCTGCTCATTCAGGCCACCCCTGCCGACTACCGCTCTATTGTTCACATGATTGAGCAGGTCGACATTCCTCCGCGGCAGGTCCTCATCGACGCCAAGATCTACGAAATCGATGTCAGCGACGCTCTCGGCGGCAGTCTTACCACATGTCTCCAGCTCACCAACAACGCCTCCGGTTGCGTTTCCGGCTCAGCCACCGCGCCCACTAATCATGGGCTGCTCTCGGCCGCTCTCAGTTCCACGGGAGCCACCGCCACGCTGGCTGGAGTCGTCGGCCAGGGCCGCCAACTGCTCGCCGCCATTCAAGCCAGCGACAACTACTCCAAAGGAAAGTCCATTTCCACCCCTAGCGTGATCGCTACCGACAGCATTCCCGCCGACATTCAGGTAGGCGCTTCAGTCCCCACGATCACCGGTCAGGCGGTGGCCACCGGCGTCCAACAGGGCGGCAGCACGGGCTTCTATCAGAACATCCAGCAGGTCTCGACCGGTGTCGAGCTAAAGGTGGCGGCCCGCGTATCACCCGCCGGAGTCGTGACGCTCTATCTCAATCAGCAAATCAGCGCTGTCGCGGGCGCTTCCGGCTCGCTTACGCCTTCGTTCAACACCCGCAGTGTCTCTACGCAAGTCACCATCCAGGACGGCGACACCATTGCTCTTGGCGGCGTGATTACCGAGGCGGTAACGTTTGGTTCTTCGGGTCTTCCGTTCGTGAATCGAATCCCGGTTTTGGGCGCGTTATTTGGCTCCCAAAATCGCGGCCATCAGCGCACCGAGCTGATCGTCTTTCTGACGCCGCACGTTCTCTACGACACCAATTCCGCAGTCGACGCCACCGAAGAACTGCGGGGCCGCATGAAAATCCTCCAGCGCGTGATGCGCTCGGACAAAGACCTGAACTAAACTCCAGGGCTCAGGTGCCAAGGGGGCGCGGGCGCGGGTCTTGCGCTGACTCCTGACCTGCGGCCGCTCAGGCCGCTCCAAGCCCGCGAGCCGAGACGCGACTGTCAAGGAGCGTTCCTTTTCGCTTCTGACCTCTGGCTTCTCACCACCGACCCGCCAAGGCGCTATACTGCTCGCCAGCGCCGTGGCTCGAAAACCCTTCCACTTATTCCTGCTTGCGTGTTTGCTGCTCGTGCCGCCGCGCCAGCAGGGCCGCGCGATCGAAGACGCGAACGTGCCTTCGCCCGCGCAAGTTGGCCGCGCCATTGGCCTCTCGGCTGATTATCTGATTCGCGCCTGTGGCCCGGACGGAAAGTTTGTGTATCAAATCGATTCTGCCACCGGCCGTGAAAGCCGGTTGTATGACGTCGTTCGCCATGCCGGCGCGATGTATGCGCTGGGGATGCTGCAACACCTCCAGCCCGACCCTCGCGCCGCCGATGCTTTGGTGAGAGCTGGAGCGTTCCTTCGCCAGAATTACATCGGGCCAGGGGGGCAACCGGGCACCCTGGCGGTTTACCTTACCCGGAAACCCCAAGGCTCCCAGCCTGTATTAGGCGGGGTGGGCCTCGGTTTGGTAGCGCTAGCTGCAGTGAATCAGGTGAAGCCCCGCTCAGTGCCGCTCGACGAGCTGCAGGCCCTGGGCCGCTTTGCCCTCTCGGTTCAGAATAAGGACGGCAGCTTCAACCCGGACCCTGATCGCAACAGTCCCGTAAAGGTGGACAGCCTGTTCTATCCAGGCGAGGCGGCTTTGGGATTTATCAGTTTGTACGAAGCCGATCAGTCGCCCGATTGGCTGATCGCCGCAACCAGGGTGCTCTCCAACTTGGCGCGGCAGCGGGCAGGGTTATCCACCGTTCCCGTCGACCACTGGGCATTGATAGCCACCTCGAGACTTCTTCCGTATTGCGACCGCGGTCCCTGTTCCGCTTTCCGCGAAGAGCTCCTTAGCGCCGGCGTCCAAATCTGCAGCTCGATTCTGAAGGAGCAGCTCAATCGTCCCGGAGTCGAAGCGACGGACGGAGCCTTCGATGAATTCGGGCGCACCACCCCAACCGCCGCGCGAATGGAAGGATTGCTCGCCGCCTTAGAATTCCTGCCCGACAGCTATGGGAAACTGCGCGCCGATATCGAAACTGCGGTCCAGCGCGGCGTCGCTTTCCTGCTGCGGATGCAAATCCAGTCCGGCCCGTATCAAGGAGGCATGCCGGGCGCCTACAGCAAAGCTGTGCCGGAGGCATCGGAAATTCGTATCGACTACGTGCAGCACGCCATGTGCGCGTGGATCCGATACCAAAAACACTTCCGCCAGTAATTTATTGGGGTGCCTGAACGTAAGCCAAGTCACGCTTAAGGGCCATTCCGTTTCGCAGAAAACGCCTTTTCTTCGCCTTCTGAGGGCTTCGCGCCCATCTCGATGGCGGGTAGGAACCATCTTGTACTCCTCATCCGCTGAACTGGCCTATCCCAGTCGGCCCGTCATCATAAGTAAGTCGCAAAAGCGGAGGCGACCGTCTCTTAAAAATGCGTGGGCTTAGAGCGCCGCTCCAAGACCTCTAGCCGAGACGCGACTGTGAAAAGAGCGTTCTTAAACCCCGGATTTTCCGCCGCCGTCACCCTCCGTTCCGTCCGGTAAACCGGAGGTCGCCCGCGCTAACCCCGTAAACCTCTCCATCTCATTGCGGTATAATCGTACGGTCTCGGGAGGGGTCGCCAGGGTAATTCTTACCCCTGGCCGCATCTTGACAAACGCGTAACACCCCCTTTCCGCGAACCGTATTTTTGTTTTGAGTACTTTGCACTTGACTTGTGCCACGCAGCAATGATATTCATGTTTTGACTGCGTCAAGGGCTGTCCAGCGGCACACCGGTCACCTGGATCCCGCGAGCACTGATGTATAGACAATTAAATAGCGAGCATTCGCAGAGACGAATCTCAGGTGAAAAACAACTTCCGTCAATTCGCAAACACACTTCACAAGGAGAAGGAAATGGCAGCATTTCGTAAAGTATTTCTAGCGCTGGCCGTCGTAGCCGCAGTGGGTTCCACTGCTCCGTCGGCTTTCGCTCAAGCCTCAGCAGTTCTTTGCACCGCTGGCGTAGCTTTGCCCGTCGTTCGTGTAGAAGGCCTCACCGAGTATGTCGGTGACATCTTTATCACGTGCACTGGCGGCAACCCCACGGCAAATGGCGTCCTGATCAACACCGATAACTTCGAAATCGACCTCGCAGCTAGCGAAACCACTTTCACTAGCCGCTTGCTCGACGCCAGCTTGCCGAGCGTTAACGGTGGCTACCCTTACGTGGAATCCACCCTCATCATCGATGAGGCCTTCCCAACCGGTAGTCAGAACCCAACCACTGTCCCCAATCCGAGCGTTCCGCCGGATGAGTGGGCTATCACCCAGAACGGATGCGCCCTCTCCGACCAGACCGGTCAATGCAGATTCAAGGGAAATGGTCTGGGCGGCTGGGGTACCGATGGCAGTGATGACTCATCCTCCTACGGCACCGGAAACTCCCAGGGCGGTCAGCACCCCTATAACGTCTTCCAGGGCTATCAGTTCAGCAACCAGGCCCTGCGTTTCGACGATATCCCAGTTGACCCGCCGGGCGTCGGCTTGGCCACAATCTGCTACGACGACGACTCGGTTTGCACTACCCTGACGCCGGAAATCAGCTTCCGCATCACCAACATTCGTGTAGACGCCACGCGGTTTGCCGCCGCCACGCCGTACTCCGGCTTTGGCCCGGGCATCTATGCCACGATCACCGTCACCGGCACCCAGCCCGTGACCTTCAGCAACATCGGCTCGAATCCGATTACGAACACCAACCTCGAACTCGCCGTTCCCGAGCACAGCCTCCACCAGGTCACGGCCACCGAAGCGAATTCGCTGATCTGCCAGGATTGCTCGTTCTATCACGACGACGAACTGGTCAGCGGCGCAGTAACCGGGGATATCGATAGCCACATCTATCGTCACCAAACCTTTAACTACTACGCTCAGGAGAATTTCGCCTCAGCCTTCGAGGCTCAAACCTGGTACTACGACGACGACGGGCACTATCGAAAGCATGACCCGCACACCGTCACCGGATATGGCGCCGGCAACCATACGCCTCTGTCTCCGTATCCGTTGTTCTCTACCCAGGACATCCCGGGCTTTGCGTACTTCACCGCCAGTGACTTCTATCCTGACGGCGATACCAGACTCCCGCAGTCCTCGAGCGGCAGCGGCCTCATCGATCCACAAGAGACTGGCCAGGCAACTAACGGCTTGCGCATTGTCTTCTCGATCAATAGCGTGGTCCCAGGCGTGACCCTCACTGCCCCGGCAATCGGCTGCCTCTATGGCGGCACGGCTCCCACGGGTCAGCACAACCTCGATCACCACCCCTGTACTCCGGCGGCTAGCGACAATCCGGTCGTCGGCGGCTTGGCTGCCTCTGGCGTCGCAATCCTCCTCGGTGCAGTCACTCCGAATGGCACTGTCGACACAGATTACGGTGGGCCCGGCTCCTTCTATGGATTCGCTCCGACCGATGTGGCCGTCACCGTGGCGTCCGCCAGCGAGCCCATCCAGTTCGTGTACGAAATCATGTACGCCGACGGCGGCTTCATCGAAACCCTCTGGGTTCCGTTCGACGTGAATTGGTGCAGTCTGACCATCGCTCCTCTGCCTCCGCCCGTGGCTACTGCACAGGTGGGCTTAGGTCCGGTCAGCAACGGCGCCAACACGACCACTGGCCTCCCCAACAATCAACCCTCTAATTGGGTTGCCGGAGAGGGCGACTTCGAATTCCCGCGCTTCGTCTGGGGCGCCGCCGGCAATCCGCTGGCCACGCAGAACGTTTGGTATCTCGACAACTGCAACTGCGACCTGCTCTTCCCGTACGTCGCCGCAGATGCTGGCTTTGATACCGGCTTCGCGATCTCGAACACGTCGGCCGATCCTTACGGCACCAACCGCTCGGATGGCTATGTGCAGTTCTTCTACTACCTGAACAGCTTGCTCGGTCAGACCTTCGTGTCACCCAAGGACGCGTATGGCCGCAACCTGCTCGGCAATGACGGCGTGCTCGCCGCTGGCCCGGCTTCGAACGTCGGACCTTCCGGTGGCAGCTACACGGTCTACACGAACGGCGTCTATGATCCTGCCAACAGCATCAACGCTCGTTCCTCCTTCCAGCAGATCACCTTCAATCCGGTTTCGGCGGGCGATCAGTTTATCGCTCTGTTGAGCACCGGCGCATGGGTGAACGGCCAGAAGGATCTCGGTTGGGCTGGCACGCCTGGCTTCGAAGGCTACATCTTCGCGGTCAGCGGCTTCCCATACTGCCATGGCTTCGCCTTCATCTCGAACGCCACCACCTACCAGACCCAGGGCTACCTCGCTCTGGTCATCGACACAGGCCGCAAGCTGCTTCGGTCTGACACGTGGGACTTCGAGACCACCAGTGGCGTCCTGACGACGGATCCGACGTGGAGCTACGGTACCAAGGGTGCTATCACCGGCGGAACCCAGATCTACGTGCTCAATCCTCGCGATACCAACAGGGACGACTACAACAACTAACCCCGCGTCATTCGCGGATTCACACGAGCGGGGGAGGGAAACCTCCCCCGCTTTCGTTTGTGTGGTGGGGCGGACCTCCTGTTCGCCCATCTCAGCCCGATCATGGATACTGCTACCTTCCTCTACACCCCTGCTGATCCCGCCGGCTTCGCCTCTTTCCTTCGATAGAAATCGGAATGTTATGAAAGCCATCGTTGCCGATCCGCTTGGCGGACCCGAAAACCTCCGTTATCTCGATCTTCCTGACCCTGGCTCTCCCGCGCCCGGTTATGCAGTGGTTCAACTGGAAGCCATCGGAGTAAACTTCATTGACGTTTACTTCCGCACCGGCCTGTACAAGGCCCCGGAAACTCCAGTGCGCCTCGGCAATGAGGGTGCTGGCGTCGTAGTGGCCGCCGGTGAAGGGGTTGGTCTGGCAGTGGGAAGCCGTGTCGCTTATGCCATGGCGCGCGGCTCTTACGCCGAGTACGCCACTGTCCCGGCCGCTCAGTTGGTGCCTCTTCCCGAGGCGATCTCGTATGAGCAGGGCGCTGCGCTAATGCTGCAGGGCATGACAGCCCACTATCTGACGCACTCTACCTATGTCCTGTCGCGAGGGTCCACGTGCCTCATTCACGCCGCGGCGGGTGGCGCCGGTTCACTCTTAGTCCAGCTTGCGAAGATCGCAGGCGCGAAAGTCATTGGCACGGCCGGAACAGAGGAGAAAGCAGCCTTCGCCCACCGCCATGGGGCGGACCACGTGATCGTCTACACGCAAACCGACTTCGAGCCGGCAGTCCGCGAATTCACCGCCGGGAAGGGAGTGGATGTGGTGTACGACTCGGTCGGCAGCGCCACCTTCCATAAGAGCCTGAACTGCTTGAAGCCCCGCGGCATGATGGTGAGCTTCGGCCAATCCAGCGGACCGGTGGGGAATATCGATCCGCTTCTGCTGTCTCAAAAGGGCTCGCTGTTTCTGACGCGCCCCTCTCTGGCCAACTACATCGCCGATCCTGCAGAGCTTCATGCACGCGCAAACGACCTGTTCGGCTGGCTCCAGAGCGGCCGCCTGCACTTGAACATCCAGAAAACCTACCCCCTCTCGGAAGCGGCGCAGGCGCATCGCGATCTCGAGGCGCGCCTCTCCACCGGAAAGCTATTGCTGGTCCCATGACGCTCCCGCATCCTACGCCCGGATGTGGCGCGGGCACTCGTGCCTGCCGCGCCGAGACTCGTCTCGGCGCTTCGCTTCCATCCATCGAGCCACAACCGCCTAAGGTAGAGGATTGCGGCACACTCTAAATGCCAACCGAAACCGGAATCGCCTTTGAAGAGATCAAGGCCAGGCGCGGGAAGCTGCGGGACGCCTGCCGCGAGCAGCGGGTCGCCGCATTCGCCGTTCTGGCTTTACCGAACGTTCGATACCTTTCCGGCTTCACGGGCAGCAATGCCGCGCTGCTTGTCACCGGCGACCGCGAAGTCCTCTTCACCGACTCGCGTTACACGATCCAGGCCGAGGAGGAATCCGATTGCGACATCCAGATCGCCAAGGGGCCGCTAATCGAGGCACTGGTTCGGTACGCTCAGCGGCTGGGCGTTACTCGATTGGCCTTTGAGCGTAATCGTATCTCCTTCGACGACCATCAACGCCTGGCCGCCGCGCGCGGCGCAATACGACTGAAAGGCCTCAGCCAAACCGTCGAGCGTCTGCGCCTGCTGAAATCGCCCGCGGAAATAGCGGCCATCCGCGCCGCCGTGAATCTGAACTCGGCCGCGCTCGAGCGGGCCCTTCGGCGCTTCAAGCCCGGTGCGACCGAGCTCGACCTGGCCGCTGAGATAGAATACTCGATGAGGCAGCTCGGCTCGGACGGTGTCGCCTTCGAGACGATCGTCGCCTCCGGACCGCGCTCGGCCCTCCCTCACGCCCGGCCCACGGCAAACAAGATTGCGCCGGATCAATTACTATTAATTGATATGGGGGCCCTTGCCGCCGGCTATGCCAGCGACATGACCCGTACACTCGCAGTTGGGGCTTTAAAGAGCTCAAAGGCCAGGCGGATGTACCATGCTGTGTGGGAAGCACAGCTGGCGGCGCTCGATGCCGTAAAACCCGGGGTTCCGGCGAGCGCTGTGGATTTTGCGGCGCGCCACGTGCTTCGCCGCAGCGGCTTCGATAAGCTGTTTATCCATTCCACTGGCCATGGTCTGGGACTGGAGATTCATGAGGCGCCTCGTCTGGGGCGCAAGGAAGCCGTAAGGCTGGAGGCGGGGATGGTGATCACAATCGAGCCGGGAGTTTACTCCGAAGGCTTCGGCGGCGTCAGGATCGAAGATACGGTGGTGGTTACGCCGGCCGGCTGCGAAGTGCTGACTCCTACCACCAAGGAATTGAGGTTCACATAATGAGCGCCACCGCAACCGCGGCCGGCCCCATGCATCAGCTTGGGGCTAACGCGCGCAAGGAAAACGCAGCCTCCCCTTCGGGAGCACATGAGATGTCAATGACACTTGAAGAGATCAAGGAACTGATTCTGGTGGTCCGGGAAACCGGAATCGCGGAGTTGGAAGTGCAGCGTGGCGAGAATCGTGTTCGCATCCGTAGCGCCGCGCCGGCCGCTCCGCAGGATATTGTCGTCAACCCGGGCCATGTAGCCGTTGGCGGTTCGCAGGCCGTCGTCGCTCCTCCAGGATCTCTCGGCCCCGGGCCTGCCGGCCAGCCCACCGAGGAGGAGAATCTGCTGCTTGTGAAGTCCCCCATCGTGGGCACCTTTTACGATGCGCCAGCTCCGGGCGCAGCCCCCTTTGTGCGCGTCGGCGATCATGTCGACGCAAATCAGGTGCTGTGCATAATCGAATCGATGAAGCTCATGAACGAGATCGAAGCCGATGTCGGAGGCACCGTGGTCGCCAAACTAGTCGAGAGCGGCCGCCCGGTGGAGTATGGCGAAGCTCTGTTCCGCATTCGCCCGCGCTAGGTCCGCGCCATCCAATCGCGGTAGTGGCGCGTAGCGCAATTACATATGTTTCGAAAGATACTGATCGCCAACCGCGGTGAAATCGCGCTCCGCATTCTCTGCGCCTGCCGTGACCTTGGCCTGAAAACCGTGGCTGTGTACTCGGAAGCCGACCGCCATAGCCTGCATGTCCGTTTCGCCGACGAAGCTATTTGCATTGGCCCCGCCCGCAGCACTCGCAGCTATCTGGACATTCCCTCCGTCATTTCCGCCGCCGAAATCACCAACGTCGATGGCATTCACCCCGGCTACGGGTTCCTGAGCGAGAATGCCGACTTCGCTGAAGTCTGTGAAACCTCCGGTATCAAATTCATCGGGCCCACCCCCGAGGTGATCCGCGTGATGGGCCACAAGCAGGAAGCGCGCAAAGTGATGCACGCCGCCGGCGTCCCCATACTGCCGGGCTCCACGGGCACGCTCGCGAGTGTCGAAGATGCCCAGGAACTCGCCGCCAGTATTGGCTATCCCGTAATGTTGAAGGCGGCTGCCGGCGGTGGCGGACGCGGCATGCGCGTCGTGCGCTCTGACTCTGAGCTGCCCTCTCTCTTTTCGCAGGCCCAAGCCGAGGCCATGGCGTCTTTTTCCTGCGGCGACATGTATTTGGAGAAGCTGGTTGATTCGCCCCGCCACATCGAGTTCCAGGTGCTCGCCGATCACTACGGCAACGTTGAAATTCTCGGCGAGCGCGAATGCTCCATCCAGCGCCGCCATCAGAAGCTGATCGAGGAATCCCCTTCGCCCTCAGTCTCGCCGGAGCTGCGCGCCCGCATCACCGCGGCCCTGCGGTCCGCCATCCAGTCCGTCGGCTACACCAATGCCGGCACAGTCGAGTTCCTCATGGATTCTCAAGGCCGGCTGTATTTCATCGAAGTGAACGCCCGCATCCAGGTCGAACACGGCGTCACAGAATGCGTCACCGGCGTCGACCTTGTCAAAGCTCAGATCCGCATTGCCGCCGGCCACCGGCTCTCAGACATCGTCCCTTCTCCAGTCGAAATACGCGGCCACGCCATCGAGTGCCGCGTGAACGCGGAGAACCCGGAATCCTTCGCGCCTTCGCCCGGACGCGTCACCGGCCTCAATCTGCCGGGTGGCATTGGAGTCCGCGTGGACACCGCGGCCTACACCGACGGTGTCATTCCGCCCTACTATGATTCGCTCGTCGCCAAGCTGATCGCCTATGGCCAAGACCGCGCCGAGGCCATCGCTCGCATGCGCCGCGCCCTCGGCATGTTTGTGGTGGAGGGAATCTACACCACCATACCCTTGCACGAACGAATCCTGGCGCACGAGGATTTTGCAAGCGCCAACTTCGATACGACGTGGCTGGCCCGATTCCTCGGCCAGAACGGAAAGACCTGAAAGCTCTCAGCCGTCAGCGTTCAGCTATCAGCCACGCGGGTACGAGGGCGCGGCGTGGGTTGAAAAACGAGAACTGGCGTAGGCCTCAGCCCGAAGGGCGAAAGACGTTAGCTACGGCGTAAGCCGTGGGAGGCTAGGCAAGGGGAATCAGCCCAATGTGGGGCAGGTTGGCAACCCGCCCACTTGAAACCGTCTGGTGTCAGCCGTCACCTATCAGCCACGCGGGAACGAGTGCGGGACAAGGATTGAAAAACGAGAACCGACGGAGGCTTAGCCCGAAGGGCGAAAGACTATAGCCCCGGCGTGAGCCGTGGGAAACCGCGAAGGGAATCAGCCCCGGAACGGGGCGAAACACTAACGTATAACTTGCTTGGTTGGATCAGTCGCCGACGGTTAGGGTCCATCCGCCGCGGCTGATAGCTGACTGCTGAAAGCTGAACGCTGACTGCTGAAAGCCGATAGCTGACTGCTCAATTCACCGGCAGCAGGATTGCATCGTCACCAGTCGCGCTGGCGAAAGCATCACCTGACTCCGCAGCGAGTACTCTTCGCGCGCCAAGTTCCTATAGACGTTCCCGGCAATTCCGGCGGCAATCGGGCCACTCACGCCCCGCCCTCCAGTCAGCAGCACCACCACCACCAGCTTGCCCCTGGGTCCATCGTTGAATGACCCAAACCACCCCAGGTGCACGCCCGGGCGCGTGGTGTCGGTGCATGTGCCGGTCTTACCTGCCAATGGATCTTCCTGTTGGACGCTCGCGCGCCTCGCCGTGCCGTATTCGACGGCGGCTTCCATTCCCGGCTTCACCATCGGAATCAGATTGGCAATATCCAGGTAGCGCTTCACCCTCGGCTGGAAATTGCGGATTTCGTCCTCGTTCTTCGGGTACTGCAAATAGTACAGCGTGCCGCCGTTGGCAACAGAGCTTACGATACTGGCCAGCTCTAAAGCGGTCAACCGTATGCCGTCCCCAAAGCTCGTCATCATGCCCACGCCACTCTCGGGAACCGTATCCGGCAGCACTCCGGCCTGCTCGCCATCCAGGTTCAGCCCGGCCTTCTCGCCGACCCCCAGCAGTTTCGCGTATCGCACCACACGCTCAAACCCCAGCTCTTCGCCCAGACGCGCGAAGTACACGTTATTCGATCTCGCCAGCGCTTCCGTCATCGACATCGCGAACCGGCGCGTGATGTGCATCGGCGTCGCTGGGTTAATGATGTTTTCGCTCAATGAGGCGAGCGACACCACCAGCTTGATCGTCGAGCACGGCTGGAACGCTCCGGTCTTGGCCAGATTCTGATTCACGATCGAGAGAATGCGGCCCGTCTGCGGGTCGGCCACTATCGCTGTCCCGTTATAAGCCCCGAGCGCATCCACCGCCGCCCGCCGCACCACGGGATCATCGCCCGCGGGATTATCTCCGGCAGTAGGGTCGCCGCTGAACGTGGGTTCGCTCCACGGGCTCCAGCGGTGGCGGGCCGCAGCCGTCTTGCTGAGCGGGGCAGCCGCCCTTGGTGTCGTGTAGCTGGCCTCCTTCAGCGAGCTGCTGGCCGGCGCCTTACCGCGCGTCTGAGAGGCTGTTGCGGCGTGGCGGGCAGCGTGAGCGGAAGTCGGGGTAGTCTTCTTCGCCTGGGGCTTATTAGCCTTAGATATCGTCGTGCTCGTCGTGCTGTGGCCTACGGATTTGGACGACGGCTGGCTGGTTACCGTAGTCCCGGCCCACCCAAGGGTTGAGGCTACCACGAGCGAGCTAAACGAAATTGCGTAACGCGACAACTGCACGCCCCTTTCGAAAAAAGCTTATAACTTACTCAAATCAAGCCTCTTGCGAGCTCCAGGACACCACTTGCTCAGCCGACTTGACCCGCCAACGAACCGCTCCGTTGGGCGCAGGTTCCTGCTCAAGAACCCCAACTCAATCATAAGCCGTTCCCTAAATGATCGTCAAGTCTATAGAATCCTTAAGGTTACGGACAAATCCGAATACCCAACCACCCGCCCCGCTCTCCACCTTAAGCCGCTGTCCACCCGCCGTCGATGGGTAGTATCGCTCCATTCATGAAGTCGGCCGCAGGCGAACAAAGATATAGTGCCAGGTGAGCAATTTCTTCGGGTTTCCCCAACCGCCCCATCGGTTGACGCTGCTTCAATTCGGCACGCACTTTTTCCTTTTCGTGACTGTGATATTTGTCGAGATACCCCTCGACAAACGCAGTATCCACGGTGCCTGGAGCAATGCAGTTCACTCTGATCTCGGTAGGGTAATCGGTTGCCAACTGGCGCGTCATCGCGTGAATGGCTCCCTTGGTTGCGCAATAAGCAAACCGCCTCTTCACGCCCACCAGACCGGCCACTGACCCGATATTGACAATCGAGCCTCGCGCCGCTAACAGCAGCGGCAGCGCTGCCCGTGTCACCAGGAATGTGCCTTCCACGTTCACGCGAAACAGGCGCTGGAAATCTGCGAGGGACGTCTCTGCGATGTTGCCCACCAGCCCGATGCCGGCGCAATTGACCAGCACATCCAAGCGTGTCAGGCTGCTGAAGAGGTTTGCCACAGCGGCCTCTGACGTTACATCGCACGCATGCGCGGCAGCATCTTTAAGCTCCGCAGCCAGTACCTGCGCCTGCGCCAGGTCGAGGTCGGCAATGTGGACGCGCGCCCCGGCCTCCGCGAGCAGCTTCACCGTCTCGCGGCCGATGCCGCTGGCGCCCCCGGTGACCAACGCCACTTTCCCATCAAGTTGGAATCGTTCGAGCATGAAAGCCGCGATCTGCGTCCCTACCTGCCAAAAATCCGCCGGAAAAACTGCTTGAACCGCCACTGCTTTCCCTGGCATTCGTTCCACGGAGAAAAAGTGAGAGTAGTCGCGCCGCGCTCGACCCAGATCGGCGTAGACTCCGCTCCGCCGGCCGCCACCAGCACGATTGCGCCGGTTGGGCATCCGTCCACGCCCTTTACTTTCCAATCCCCGTTACCCTTCTCCGGCCCCCAGTCCTCCAGAAACTTCTGATAGCTGTAGTCCCGGCATGGTTGGGCGTCGGAGCAGCCCCAGATGCGGTAGGCGGCGTCGAACCGGCGCGCGTTCAGTTGCTCGAGGAACTGCTTGGTGAGGTGCTCTTCTTTGAAATCCTGGAAGTAGAAATAGGCTGCCACCCCGAGGACAATAACTACTATCAGGGCGGCGACAAGACGCTTGATGAGCCGGGCGCGTGCCTCGTCACCGGCTCCGTAAGTCTCGAGATACTCGCTCATCAACCGAATTCCCGTTTGGGCCGCTGGCCAAATTGCCCGCGGTTCTTTTCTCTACTTCACCGGGTACGCTTTGTTGTAGGCGGCGGTCGCGTCCGCCGTAATTTCGAGCGCCGGCTTGGCGAAAACTGTGTTCGTCATGTCGATGACTATGTCATAGCTCCGCTCTTCGGCCATCTTCTTCACCACTTCCTGCATTTGGCGGCCCGTCTTGCCCAGCACATCCTGCCGTTCCCGGTCGACGTCGGCTTGCAGGTCTTCGGTGAGGCGCTGCAATTCCTTCTGTTTGCGCGTAAAATCAGCTTGCAGCTGAGCCTCCTTGTCCGGCGACAGGTTCGGCATCCGTCCCTGCTGCTGGATGGTTGCCAGCTCCTTCTGCAGCCCTTCCATGATGTCCTGCCGCGGCTTGAACTTCGCCTCCAGAAGCTTTTGCGCGGCCTGGATCTCCTGGGTATCGACAATCGCTTTCTGCCAGTTGATCACCGCGATCTTGACTTGCGCGGACGCCGCGGCGGCTGTGGCAAGCGACATCGCGGCAATCATAACCGCAGTGCGAACCTTGAGCAACATGGATTCTAAACTCCCGCTTGTTTGGCGACCGAAAGCCGCTCTCCGCTGGGGATGGCTTGCAAGTCGACCGATAAGATAACGTTCGCTCTTAACTTTATCACGAGCCAGCCGCCGCCTAGAAGCAGAGCCAGCACAGCCCGAGCGCCGTTTTGTTTATCTCATTCGGGGTTTCCTGCCCTGCTAGTTGTTTGCGGGCGAGCCGTGCGTGTTCTCTTTGGCCAGCCGGACTCGAGCGCTATCCAGCTTCTTCTGCACTTTCGCGATTTCCTCAGGTTCCTTTTCGCTGGCGGGGCTGGTATCCCACTCCGCCAGAGACAGCTGCCACTGTGCAATCGCTTCCTTGATCCGGCCTTCCTTGAAGTACACATCGCCCAGGTGGTCATGAATCGTCGGGTCGTGGGTCATCAATTGAATCGAGCGATCCAACTGCTCCTCGGCTTCCTTCAGCTTGTTCTGGCGGTAGTATACCCATCCGAGGCTATCCAGAAACGCCCCGTTATTAGGTTCCGCCGCTACGGCCTTTTCTATCAGTTCCGCGGCTTCCTGCAGCCGAATGTCCTGGTCGGCAAACATGTAGCCCAGATAGTTGAGGGCCGACGTATTGTCGGGGTCCAGCTTCAACACTTCCCGAAACTGCTTCTCGGCCAAGTCGTATTTCTTGTCGCGCTCATACATCGCGCCGCGCATGAAAAGGATGCCCACCTGCTCGTCTTTGCCTTTGGATAGCTTCTCAGCTTCATCCAGCGCCTTGTTCATCTCCGTGAAGTCTTTCGTGCGCTCGTACAATTCGGCCAGCGACATGTAACCCTGCCGGTCCGGCTTCTCCGTAACACTCCTCTTCAGCTCAGCCACAGCCTGGTCGCCGTGGCCCAGGTCGGCCAGCACCATCGCGTGCGCGCCCAGCACAAAGCGATCGTTCGGATACTTCTTCACCGCCGCGTCAGCAGCTTCCTGGGCCTTCTTGAAGTCCTTGGATTGCCGGTAGGTTTCGATCACCTGCGCCTCCGCGCGCGCAGCCAGGTCCGGATCCACCGTGCCGATCTCGCGGTAAGCCTTCACGGCTTCGTCGAAATCTTCGAGCGTCAGAAACAGCCGGCCCAGCCGGTCAAGCATACCCACTCGAAACTGCCTGTCACTCGGGTTGTAGGTGCTCTTCTCGGTGCCGTTCAGTACTTGCTTCAGCGCCACGATCGCCGCCGATACTTTGCCTTCGTCCTCGTCCAGCAGGGACTCGTCCAGCTTGATTTCCATGTCGTCCGGCTCAATCTCGGCCGCCTTCGCCAGGGCGTCGTGCGCCAGGTCGAACTTCTTCTGATGCTGGTAAATCTGAGCCATCTTCAGATACGCCTGCGGATCGCGCGGGTTCGCTTCAGCCACTTCCTGATAATTCTTCAGCGCCTCGTCATATTCTTCGGCCTGCGCCAGCTCCTGGGCCAAACCCAGCTTTACATCCTCTCGCGACGGGTCAAGCGCCAGAGCCCTTCGAAAGGCTTGGGCTGCCAGCGCATACTCATGCAGCTGGTCGTAGGATTGCGCCAGCGCCATCAGTCCGCGCGCGCTGGGGTTCTTCGTCGACAGCTTTTCGAGGATCTCGGTCGCGTGCTTTGAGTCGCCCAGGTTCGAATACACCATGGCCAGCCCCGTCATCGCGTCTTCGCTGTCCGGGTCGGCTTCGAGCGCCTTGTTGAAAGCCGCTTCGGACGCCGGCGAATCCTGCGTCACGGTATACAACCTGCCCAGCATTACCAGCGACTCGACATCTTTAGGATCTTTCTCGGTGACGTATTTGTATTGTTCAATCGCGCGCTTGACCATAGCTTCGTCAATGCGCCTCGACTGGCCATCGCCGCCTCCGATCTGCTGGGTGTAAATATGAGCCAGCACCCGGCGCGAGTTCAAGTCGTCCGGATTGGCCTTGATCGCCTGCTCGGCCTCCAGCACCGCTTCGCGGATCCGGCCGGCCGCGATGTAAAGGCCGGCAACCTCCTCCACCAGGAACGAGGCATTCGGGTCCTCTTGCATGGCCAGCTTATAGTTGTCGATCGCCTTGTTCAGGTATTCCGCCTTGTTCCCCAATGCTTCGGCCATTTCCTGATACAGGTGCCCGAGCGCGAAGTGGTAGTAGGCGCTCGCTTTCGGCGAAGGCGCTTGCTTGATTACGTCCGCGTCGCGCGGAGGCGCTGCGGGACTGGCTTGAAAAGCCCAGACCGGAGCCGCGCCTGCAACCATAACCGCAATCAGGAATTTGTGTTGAAGTGAGGCAAGATAGGGATGAAGCATGGAAACCGCTTTGGGCCGCTTGGGTTCGGGACAGCTAAGTGCCGACGGAACCAGTATATCGCCATCAGACACTTCCATACTCTTCCGATGCCGTCCTGCCATGCCGCGTTTGTAAAGACTTGTGTCTCAGCCATCTCGCCCACACCTGCTGATCGTCGTCGCTGGCCCGACGGGCGCCGGCAAAAGCGACCTCGCGCTTTCTCTCGCCAGCCAGTTCTCTGGAGAGATCGTTAGTTGCGACTCGATTCAGGTCTATCGGGGGCTGGACATAGGCTCAGCGAAAACGCCTATGAGCGTGCGCCGCGACATTCCACACCATCTAATCGATATCGCCCGCCCCGACCAGGAGGTAACCGCTGGAGATTACCAGCGCCTCGGCCGCGCCGTTCTCAACGAAATTGCGAGTCGCAGTCATTCTCCAATCGTGGCAGGCGGAACCGGTTTTTATCTACGCGCGCTCCTCGAGGGTCTGTCTGACGCCCCTGGCCGCAGCGACACCCTCAGGAGAAGGCTCCTGCGAATTGCAAAATGCCGTCCCACCGCCTTGCATCGCATCCTCTCGCGTTCCGACCCTTCCGCCGCCTCTCGAATTCATGCCAACGATCATCAGAAGCTGATTCGCGCGATCGAAATCGCCGCTCTTTCCAGCCAGACCGCATCCGCCGTGCAATCCCGCGCGCGCCCGCCTCTCGAAGGTTTCCACGTCATCAAACTCGGACTTCTCCCTCCCCGCGCGGCGCTGCACGAACGCCTCAACCGGCGCGCGGAACAAATGTTTGCCGAGGGTCTCCTCGATGAAGCACAACGTCTGCTCGATTCCGGGTATGGCTCTAACTTGAAACCACTACAGTCTCTTGGTTACAAGCAGGCCTTGGATGTCCTCAGCGGGCGCCTTTCCATCGGCGAGGCGGTCGCCGAGTGCCAGCTCAAGACCAGGCAGTATGCCAAGCGCCAGCTCACTTGGTTTCGCGCCGATAGCGACATCGTTTGGCTCAATGGCTTTGGCTTCGAGCCGCACATTCAGTCAACCGCCGCCGCGCGCGTGGCTGAATTCGACACTCTTTTGAAGGCGATTTGAAACAATCCTCGCTTCCTTTTTAAAACCTCCCGCACAACAGCCAGCGCACGGCCTCCGCACATTTTCCGGTGCCAAATTGCAAAAGTTTGCATGCAAAATCTATCCGCTTGCTTACGCGCGCGGTTCAGTGCGGGCCCCCGACAGCACGCTAACAAGCAGTCAGATGCAGACAGCACTGAACCGCGCGCGTAAACAAGCGGATAAACGCTGACAGCAGAGCGAGCGGACGCGGACTTCCGCAACCTGGTACTAGTCCCGCCAAATGGCTGACCTGTGCGCTTTGCGTGTCCGCAATTGGGATGGGCACCGTCCGAATTTGAACACTGATTTATTCGAAAAAAAGAACTTACTTTTTTTCGACTTCCGGGAAACATTTTGCCGTGTTGAGCGTATTATCTTCCGAGGGCTGAAGGGTGGAAAGGCGCCTCGGCTGAGTTGCATCGATATAAGGAGCTACGCTTTTATGCTAAAGAAACTGTTTGTTTCTTTCTCAACAGTCGCAGTGATGGTTGCCAGTGCCGCCACCTACAACGTCACGCTTTTTCAGAACGCAACACTCGATGGGAAGAGTTTGAGCGCTGGAGAATACAAAATTCAGATTAATGACAACAACGTCGTCTTAAAGCACGACAGAGACGTCACAGAAGTAGCCGCCCGCACCGAGACCGCGGACAAGAAGTTTGCGCAGACAGTTGTCCGGTTCAACGCGAAATCCGAAGTGACTGAAATCTGCATTGGCGGCACCAATAAGAAAATCGTGTTTGGAGGCGAAAAGAACAGCAACGGAATGTAGCTGTCTTAACGTCATAACGGTTTAGTTGATCTTGAGATTGCGTCCGGACCCGGACGTCGCCGCCTTCGGGGTTGTGTTGATTGCAAACCCGCTGCTTGCGCCGACGAGAAGTCCGGCCGCGATGCCGGGCCCTTGGTAGTCCTTCCCCACCCACTGCCAAGGGCCTGATCTTATTTTCTGGCGCTCCCAATTGAAGGCATGCACCACAGTTGCGGCCGACGGCCCTGCGCGATTGTGCCCTGTGCGGTTGTTACGATAAGGGCGTGATTCGCGGTCTCCAATGCGCTTGCTGCCTTGCGTCTCTCTTCGTTTCGCTCGGCGCGACTGCTTTGAAAGCGACTGCCGCTACGGTAGTCGTTCTCACCTTCCAAAACAGCTCCTCCTTTGAGGATGTGAACTGGGTGGGTGAGAGCATTTCCGAAACCCTTCGCACTGAACTGAATACCGCCGGGCAGATTGCCCTTGATCGCGAGACTCGCGAGGCCGGCGAAAGGCGGTTGGCTTTACGGCCCGACGCCCGCTTTACGAAAGGAACTCTGTTCAAGTTAGGCCAGATACTTGATGCGGACTACTTAATCTACGGAAGTTATGACATTCACTTACCCCAGGGTGAAACGCAGCTGAAGAACGCGGCAATAGAAGTCGTTGCTCACTCGATAGAACTCCGAAAGTTTCGTGACGGAAAGAGCTTTACTGAATCGGGCCGTCTCGCTGACTTATCGAAGATTGAAGAGCTCCTTGCCTTTGACTATGCCGGCGTACTGGCTCCGGAAGCGGGATATTCTGACGATAGGTTCACCGCTCCCGCCAAGCTGATTCGCCTGGACGCAAAAGAGAGTTATATTCGCGGCCTGTTGTCTCCTTACCCCGAGCAGAAGCTGAAATGGTTCCAACAGGCCACAACGCTCGATCCGGCTTACACGCCGCCGGAGTTTGAGCTGGGTAAGGTTTTTCTCGAACGCAAGGAATACAAGCTGGCTCTTAGCAGTTTGGGCAAAATACCGGCCGGCGACCAGTTGTATGCCGCGGTGCGCTTTCGCATGGGCCTTGCCGCTTACGAAAAAGGCGATTACGCGCAGTCTGCCGCTTTCTTTACAGAGGTGGCCGGGCTTGTCCCCCTAAACGAGGTCTTCAACAACCTCGGCGCCGCCGAGAGCCGACTCGACCAACCCGACGCTATTCAGGAATTCCAGAAAGCGTTCGAAGGCGATCGAAACGACGCGGTTTATTTGTTCAACCTGGGCCTGGCGTTCTATAAGGCGGGCAAGTACGAAGAAGCGGCCGGCTACCTTCGCCGGGTTCTCGATCGCGAGCCCGGCAATCGCGACGCGCAATCTCTACTCGAGCGGTCGGAACAGAAGCTGCCATTTTCCGCCCAATCCGGCCGCCCGCTGCCCGGCGAACGCCTTAAGCTCAACTTTGACGAGACCGCGTTCAGGGTATTGAAAGCGATGCTGCAGCCTTCGAAGTAACCGCGCTGGAAACCAGCCCACTATCTCTTCTTTACGCTTTTTAGAGGCCCGCTTATATATAATTCGGACAGCCTTTTATGTTTGAGGCCTTTGGACTATCGGATCCCGGGTGCGTGCGTTCCAACAATGAGGACTACCTCATTCCCGACGCGCAACGCGGGATATTTATCGTGGCCGATGGCATGGGCGGCGCCAACGCCGGCGAATATGCTTCACGGCTCAGCGCCGAAACCCTCTACGATTACCTGCTCAACAATGGCGACGCCGGCCGGGTAGATTCGGTGGATATCGGTTTTGCCGAAGCCAATAAGGCGGTTCGCCGGGCGGCGGGCGAGAGCCCCGATCTCGACGGAATGGGAACCACCATGGTGGTGGCTCGCGGATTGAATGGCGCGCGCGTCGAGGTGGCCAGCGTCGGCGACAGCCGGGCCTACCTGCTGTCCGGCGGCGAGCTTTCCCTGCTCACTGAAGATCAAACCTGGGTTGCCGAAGTTGGCACCCGGCTGGGCTTGAGTGAAGAGGCGCTCCGCCGCCACCCCATGCGGCATGTCTTGACCATGGCCGTTGGCGCCTCCCCTGACCTCCGCATCTTCAAGCACACTGTTACCGTCCGGCCGGGCGACCAGATTCTCCTCTGCTCCGATGGCCTGCATGGTGTGGTGGATGAAAAAATCATCAAGCACGCGCTCGATTCAAAGAGACCGTTGCCGCAGAAGTGTCAGTCCCTCATTGAAGCCGCAAAGGAACAGGGCGGCCCCGACAACATTACAGCTTTGCTGGTCCAGGTTCTCTAGCAGGCCCCCAGCCCCATGCGTTAGCTGGGGGCTATTTCGGTTAACGCCGCTAGCCCCAAGCTCACGCATGGGGCCGAGATGTGCTGCGACAGGGCAAATCCGAGAGCGTGGTGGGCAGAAAGCCATCCTGACTGCTCTCGATTCACAGAAATCTTCGCCTCGCAAAAACCACTACGTCATTGAAGCCGCGCGATGGCAGGGGCGCATAAGGTATGCGTTTCTCCATCTCTTCAAAATGACGGCAGCCCTGAGGCCGAATGCATCACTTTCTCAACCGGAATCTGTCTGCCCGGCGCCGCCTGTGCGCGTTACGGACCCTCTCTCTAACCTTGGCTGCCTCGCTGGTATATGCGCCTTTCCTGAGCGCGCAATTGCCCGCCGCCTCATCCGATCAGATTGAGCTGCGAATCGTCAGTGGAGCCGGCGCTGAATTTCAGGTGGGCTCCGAACAGAAACAGCGTCTGGTGATGCAGGTGGTCAACCAGGATGAGCGCCCGCTCGTTGGTGTTGCCGTCACCTTTCAATTACCGGACTACGGGCCAAGCGGGCTATTCGGCAACGGGCAGCGCTCCCTGGTGGCCTTCACGAATGAGGAAGGCGAGGTCTCCATCGACGGAGTCAAATGGAACAACACGGCCGGCCAGGTTTCCATCCGCGTGACCGCGGCGAAGGGAATGGCGCACGCCGGTACCCTGTTCCCTGTCAGACTCACCGCCGGCTCTGGAAAACTGCCGGCGGCCGCCTCCACGCAGTTGCCAAAGGACCCGGCCGCCCGCCGCGGAGCAGACGGCAATACGTCACCTCCAGCCGGTAGCGACGTTCAACCGGGCACCCTACATGCAGCATCTGCGTCCGCTGCCCCACAAGAGGCAGGCGACCGCCCCGCCGTTACCATCACCGGTGCTTCTCCGGGACACAACGGGCTGTCGGGTAAGAAGTGGCTGGTGATCGCCGTGGTGGCCGCAGGCGCGGCTGCCGGAGTCACTATGGCGCTGCTCAAGAAGTCGGGAAGTTCCACGTCTTCCGCCGCCGGCAGTAACCCGCTTTCCATCGGATCTCCAACTGTCAGCGTGGGGCAGCCATGAAGCACAGGGGCCAGGAGTGAGAGGCCAGGAGCTAAAAGCGCATGCCATTCGCATTCGAGACAGACATATGAAACGTAAGTACATCATCGCCGCCTTGGGATGTTCGGTGCTATGCGCACCTTTGGCCGCGGCTGTTCCCGGCGGCAGTCCCGTTGTTCCGCAGGTCGGGGTGGTCCAATGCGCTGACCGCTCCCTCCGTGTGCTCTACGGTCTTCCGCTGAATCTCTTTTATGGGCCCGTGGTTGGCGCCAGCGACGGGCGCGCGGCTTTCGCGGACGACATCGGACTATTGGCGGACGCTCGCGGCATTACGCTTGTTTCGACCGATGGAGTGTCGCTTGGGTCACTCCAGGTCAACGCCTTCGCAGCCGTGCTGGGTGTTGCGCCTGCACCGCCACCCCCTAACGCAGCCGCTGCTTCGCTCGCCGGGCGCTTGGCCGCATGGCTCCCGGCTCTCGCCTCGATTGCCGCCTGGAATGGAGTTGGTTTCACGCTTGTGCCGGTAGATTCGTTTCCCGGCGCGGTTCAAGCCATTACCCCCCTAAGCAATAGCGCCGCCGCTCTGCTGATCAGCCTTCCGGGGGGTGGCGTCGTCCGCAATGTCGTGTCGCTTCAGAATGGCCAGGTCTTGAGCAGCACACTCGCCGGCTCAGCGGCCCTGTCGATGTATGAGCGCGCCGGGTTCACCCTCTCCCTCGGCGCCCACGGGCTCAGCGTCAGCGACGCCGCCGGCCATATTCAGGCGTTTCCCGTGGTCGACCCATACATCGCCATCGACTCAATTGCCGACCTCGTGGTGGTCATTCGCTCTCCTCGCGCCAATTCATCCTGGGTGCTTGCGTTGGATGATGCCGCGCTGGTGCGAGGCGCCTTGCGCCTGTCGGTGCTGCCAGGGCCGGCGGCGGCGAAGCCTGCCAGGGTCTTGCCGGCGGCCGGACTCGCGCCCGGTCCTCGAGGTGTCCGATGAGCAGGCGAAGGAGCTGTCAGCCATCAGCTTTCAGCTCTCAGCCACAAGGCGTGGGACTACGTCCGCTGCGGCGCGTCTTTCGCTCGGCGCCACGGCTCGCGGCGTCCGCACTTTTGGCCATATTTGGCCTACTCTCTGCCGCTTCCCCTTCTGTCGCTCAGGACCTCCAGCTTTCGGCTTACAGCGCCAGCTCGGGTACTTATCAAACCTTCAACGGTGCTTACACGTTCACAAATACTGCCGCCGGCGGCAACAGTTCCACGACTTTTCGTTTGGTGAACACCTCGGCCACGAACTCTTATCTCGTCCTCGCCATCAATTTTTCGCCAGGCTCGGCGTTCACCACTCAGGAATCGACTTTAGGAGTCACCTGCGCGCCCGTCGCCTGTTCGGTCACCCCCGTCTATGAGCAGTGCCTGGCTCCCGGCGGCGATAACGAGGACTTCGCAGTGGTTTTCTCTCCGCCTGCTGTCTCCAGTTATCAGGACACTCTCCAGATCAGCTACGTTGAATTCCCGGCCGCGCAGGGGTGCACCGGAACCATCCCCAATGTCACTCCAGTCAGCTTCGGCACGTTCTATGGAACCGGGTCGCAGCCTTTGATAGCAACTGGAGGCGGTGGTCAGGGCGCTTTGATATTTACGTACGTTGATGCTGCCGGCGTTTCACATCCACTCACGGCGGGCGCCACCGTCAACTTCGGCAGCGTGCAGACCGGCAGCACCCAGAGCCTCCAGTTCACTCTCGCCAACCCCAGCACGGCCACCGGCCCGGTTAGCGTGCCTCAAATATCGGTCTCGAGCGGCGCCTTTCAGATTCTGAACGCATTGCCCGCGCCGGATTCCATTCAGCCGGGAGGCCTGGCCTCCTTTAATGTGGCCTTTCAGCCCACGCCGTCGGCCACACCGGCCTTTACCGGCACGCTCAGTATTAGCTCGCAAAGTGTGAATCTCACGGGCACCGGTGTCTCACAGCCGTTCCCAACCCCTACGCTGAACGTGACCAGCGGCGCGGTCGAAAACCAGCAGCAGGATTACATCTCGGTGATATTGCCAAGCGCGGCGCCATACCAGACCACTGACTACCTCACGCTTTCCTTCACGCCCTCTGTCGCCGGAGTTGCCACAGACCCAGCCGTACTTTTTCTGCAAGGTAGTCTCAGCACACTTCCGGTCAACTTTGCGCAAGGAGCGGAGAGCGGCACGGTCAACAACCAAACCGCAATCGGCTTCCAGACGGGAACCACCGCCGGCATGCTCGTCTTTACTTTGTGTACGATGGCTGCCACGCCGTGCAGCGCGGAGGATACCCTTGCCACGCAGTCCTACACGATTGCCCCGCAAGTGGTGCAAATCTCCACGGCCGCCGCCGTCAGCAACGACCCCAGCCTGGTGATTACGCTCACCGGTTATGACAACACCTACAGCACCGGAAAACTCACCTTTACGTTTTACGACTCAAACGGGAACAGTCTGACGCCCGGCGGCATAGCTGTCGACGCCACATCTGAGTTTTCTCAATACTTCTCGGCCGGGCAAGGTTATGGCGGCGCCTTTTCGATGCAGGCGACCTTCCCGGTTTCGGGAACGATTACGCAGACCGTCCAGGGGACAACCTCGACTACCTGGGCCGGCACCGACGTCTACTCCGTGACCGTGACCTTCGAAAACGCCGCCGGCGCTTCGCTCCCGCAGACAATGATTTTCCAATAATCGCCTGCCTAGAATGTGGCGCAGGCACTCGTGCCTGCCGCGCCGAGACTCGTCTCGGCGCTCCGTCTAAACCGTGCTTCTTCGAGTTACTTGCCGTGCCCGAAGCTATAGCCAATCACGGCGCTATATTCCGGTACCCAGTTGCTTCCGAACTGATAGAAGTTATTGACCCAATGAACGTCCACCTGCGGCCGCACGTAAAGCCCTCCCACCGCGTAAATCCTCACACCGGCGCCAAAGTGCGCCTGAAAGTGGTGCGAGCTTTCCAGAAACTGGTTTGAAGTGGAGCAGCCCACAAACTGGTCGCAGTAGGTCGAAGAATAGTAGTAACTGAGGTTCGCTCCGCCCAAGCCTGCTTGAACCTCAGGAACGATGCGTTTGTTTCCGCCGAGAGGCAGCCAGATTCCGTTGAAATCGTAAAAAGTCGGCCGGTAGTTCAGTCCCGCGTAGTCTCCCTGGCTGAAGCGAAACGACGATTCCGCGCCAACGCCGAAATGCTTCGAGAAAAGAAAGTCTGCCCCATACGTTCCAAACAGTCCGCCCATGCGCGTTCCGCCATAAGTCGTACCGGTGCCGAACGTGTCCGAGGATAGGGTCGCAGCGCTGTCTTGGGCTGTGCCCACCCCAAAGTACACGTCAAAACTCTGTGCGTGCGCTAAGCTCGCCAGCGATGCAAAAAAGAATAAAGATAAAGCAGTCGATCTGATGGTTTTCACCAGAGTGTTCTCCTTCTTGATAAACAAAGACACTGAGGGTGCGTGCGTGCTACACCGCCAGTCATTAGGAAACATGCTTCACTGAAAACCGTCGCCGCGCCGTCGTCGCGATAGTGACCGCAGGTCGCTGTTAGTGCGGCGAGCCGGCTTCTTGCGAGCCGCTCATTCCTGTCACTTGGACGAGCGACAGTCCAACTTGGGTTTCACGCGCAATGTTGACAGCCCGCTTTATTGCTGCCTGATCGGCGAAGTTAGCGTCGCGCAAGTTAAGAAAAGCAAAAAGCAGGAAACAAGTGAAACCTGCGCGATTGCGAACGCGGGCCTATAACTCCATCGAGGGCGGCTGCCGTATCTCGAGGCAGCCTCTCCCGGTCGGCAGCACCTTGCCGGGGTTCAAAAGACATTCCGGGTCGAATACGGTTTTGAGCCGGCCAATCATATCCAGAGAATCCGAAGAGAACATGTGCTCCATCAGCTCGATCTTCTCCATGCCAACACCGTGTTCGCCGGTGATCGAGCCCCCCACAGCGATGCAATGCTCGAGAATCTCCGCTCCTGCCAGCCGCGCACGCTCCACGTCTCCTTCCCTCCGCGGATCGAAGGGGATGATCGGATGCAGGTTGCCGTCGCCGGCGTGAAAAATGTTGCTGATCTTGAACCCGTGCTTGCCGCCGATTTCGGCGATTCTGGCAAGCGTCGAGGCAATCTGAGTTCGAGGAACCACTCCGTCTTGCACATAGTAGGTTGGCGATACGCGGCCTATCGCTCCAAAGGCGTTCTTCCGCCCCTTCCAAAGCAGGTCCCGCTCCGCGGCGCTCCTGGCCACCCTGAACTCGGTGGCGGCGCAAGCGCGGCATACCTCTTCGATCTGGTCCGCTTGCTCGGATACCGCTTCCTCGAGTCCCTCCACCTCAATCAGCAGCACTGCTGCCGCATCCATCGGATACCCGGCGTGCGTGGCTTCTTCCACAATCCTGAGCATCGGGCCGTCGAGCATTTCGAGCGCCGCCGGCATCAGCCCCCGAGCCGTCAGCTCACCCACGGTATTGCCTGCATCCTCCGCCGATTGGTAGACGGCCAGCATCGTCTTTACCGCCTCCGGTGCGCGGATCAATCGCAGACCTACTTCGGTGACCAGAACCATGGTGCCTTCCGATCCGGTCAATAGGCCCACCAGGTCGTAGCCAATCGCATCGGCTCCTTTATCGCCCACCCGCATGATGCTTCCATCCGCCAGCACCGCCGTGAGGCTGACTACGTGGTTGGTGGTGACACCGTAAGCCAGCGTGTGCGGACCCCCGGCGTTTTCCGCCACATTGCCGCCAATCGTGCAGGCCCGCTGGCTGGAGGGGTCGGGCGCATACAGGTAGCCCTGCGACTTCACTGCCGCGGTTACGTCCAGATTCACAACCCCGGCCTGCACCAGCATCCGCTCGTTTTCCAGATCGATGTCCAAAATGCGGTTCATGCGCGAGAACGCGATCACCATGCCGCCGCGCCGTGGAATCGCTCCTCCGCTCAAGCCCGTGCCCGCGCCGCGGCCTACCACCGGAAGGTTGTATCGGGCCGCGCTGCGCACAAGGAAGGCCACATCCTCGGTCGATCGCGGGAACAGGACCGCTTCAGGCGTGGCTTTGTCGACGCCGCCATCGTACGCGTAAAGCCTCAGGTCCGGCGGCCGCGAAAGCACGCCATCTTTGCCCAGGCGCGATTCAAACTCAGCAATCAGAGAGCGCGAAAGCGCCATGGGGACCCTCCAAGCCCGAAGGGCGAAAGATCATAGCCCACGGCGCAAGCCGTTGGGACATTCGGGATCAGTTGCGTAGCCCCGGAACGGGGCGTAAGGGCCGGGACGCCGCGGAAACCTCGCGCCCTAAGAAAGCTTTGCACGTTAGTAACCCTGCCCCCTGGCCTGGCCCAGCTACAGCAAGCTCTTCATGAACTGAATGGAATCGTCGCTAACCCAGTTCTGCTCGGAAATCAGCTTGCGCACCACTTTGCCGTCCTTGATGATATAGGTCTCGGGAATCTGATAGGTGCCGTAGCTTGAGCTAATGTTGGCATCGGGGTCGCGCGCCGTGTCGAACGAAACCTGGAAGCGATTCAGGAAGTTCTTATATTTGCCCGGGTTCTTGTCGATGCTCACCGCCACCACCACGACTCCCTGGTCTCGAAACTGCCGTTGAAATTCATTCAATGTAGGGATCTCGCGCACGCAGGGGGGACACCATGTCGCCCAGAAATTGAGCACCAGCACTTTGCCGCCAAAATCTTCAGGGCTCACCACTCTGCCCTGGTCAGTCTTCAAATGAAACGAAGGAGCCCGGCCGCCTTCGTGCGCGCTCGTGTCGCGAATGCTCCAGGTCGCCAGACCGAGAAAGGTAATCGTCAACAGGCCCAACAGTCCGAAAAGAAGGCGATTTGTGTTCGCGGAAGCGGAAACGGCGGGGGCCGCACTTCCGCTCGAAGCGGACAGGCCGTTTGGCGGCCGTTGTGCGCGAGTTCTAATAGACGCGCTATCCATTAACTTAAGAGTACCGAATCGGCGCTTTCGGTCATCCAACTACGGGCATGTACATCACACGCAAAGCAGAGTTCTCCGCCTCTCACGTTTGCCGCCTCGCTGCCTGGAGCGATGAGGAGAACCGGCGCGCTTTTGGCGAGGCCTCACATCTCCACGGCCATGGGCACAACTACGTTGTCGAAGTGACCCTCGAGGGCGAACCCGATCCGGTGACCGGAATGATTGTGGATCTGAAGCGCGTCAAGCAGCTTCTCGAGGAAGAGGTCGTCGAGCCGATGGATCACCGCTTCCTCAATATCGAGGTGCCCCCTTTCGATCGCATCGTGCCCACCACCGAGAACGTCGCCCGTGAGATCTGGGATCGCCTGGAACGGCGCTTCCCCCCTGGTTCCGCCCGGCTTCATCGCGTCCGCCTGTATGAAACCTCGGATTGCTATGTCGATATTGTGCGCGACTCATTGCCGCAAACGGAGGCTTCGTGACCTTCTCCCCGGTTTCGCGCCTCACGCGCCGCTACCGCTTCTCCGCATCCCATCGCCTCCATTCGCCGGCTCTCACCGACGTCGAAAATCGCGCCATATACGGAAAGTGCAATAACCCGTTCGGCCACGGTCACGATTATCTGCTGGAAGTCACCATCGCAGGCACTCCCGATCCACTCACGGGATTGATTCTGCCCAGGCATGATCTGGACCAGTGGGTGGAACGCAGAGTTCTGAAACTCTTCGATCATCGCGACATCAACACAGATGTGGCCGGGTTATCCGCGCGCGTGCCAACCACTGAGAACATTGCATTGTTCGTCGCGCGCCTGTTGGCCGAAGACTGGCCTCGCGCTTTTCCCGCGGCGCCCGCTCGTTTGGCCCGGGTCCACATTCTGGAGACCGATCGAAACGGCTTCGAAGTGTTGATAAATGAAACGTTGCATCGACAGCCCCATGCGTAAGCTTGGGGCTAGCACGGTTGTTAGCTGTGCTGCCCGTAGTTCTCGAGCGCCGCGGCAAACGAATGATGTCAGACTTGAATTTGGAAGTGTCCCACAGCGCGGCTGAAAGTTGATGGCTGAAAGCTGAAAGCTCTTTTTGAACGCAATGAAAAAAAACCACAAGGTCATCGACTTCGAACCCACAGCTCGCGAAGCGCCGCGCTCCCCTGGGTCGATCGCATCGCACTTGAAGACCGTGATTTCCGCGCTCGGCGAAGACCCCGATCGCGACGGCCTGCGCAACACGCCCCAGCGCGCGGAAAAGGCTTTGCGTTTTCTGACCAGCGGCTACACCGCTGACATTCAGAAAGTGGTCAACGGCGCTTTGTTCGAGGTCAAATACGACGAAATGGTGATCGTGAAGGATATTGAATTCTTCAGCATGTGCGAACATCATCTGCTGCCGTTCTACGGCAAGATCCACGTCGCCTACCTGCCCGGCAAGCGCGTCATCGGTCTCAGCAAGATCCCGCGGCTGGTCGACGTGTTCGCGCGGCGCCTTCAGATTCAAGAGCGCCTGACACAGCAGTTGGCGGAAACCATTCAAGGGCTCGTAAACCCACGAGGCGTGGGCGTTATCTGCGAAGCCCGCCATTTTTGTATGATGATGCGCGGTGTCGAAAAACAGCACTCCGGCGCTGTTACCAGCGCTATGCTGGGGGCATTCCGTGAAAACAAGGGCACTCGCGACGAATTCTTGTCTCTTGTCGGCCAACGCTGATCGTCGAGCCGGTTAAACGCCTAGCCGAGACGCGACCGTAGTTCGCGAAGCGCGAGGGAGCGTTTTTTTGAAAGCGCCCAGGGTTAACTTATGCACCTTCGTTGCCCAGCCGTGTTATGAAGAAAGGAAGAGTTGCCGGTAGCGCCAGACGCGCCGGGTGAAGGGGACGAGTTATGGTGAGCTGCCCGAAATGCGACGCGCCAATCGACGTCGAAGAAGAGGATCTGGACGAAGGCGATATCCTCTCCTGCGACGAGTGCGGTAGTGCTCTCAGTGTGCTGAGCGTGAATCCCGTCGAACTGGAGTCCGAGGATGACAAGGACGACGACGACGAGGAATTCGGCTACGACGAAGACGAAGACGAGGACGAAGATGAGGACGAGGACGAAGATGAGGAGGACGAGGGAGACGAGAGCTGGCGTTAGCCGCGTGTCCCGGCCG
>Ga0181537_10000280_pt1 | contig 47443 bp, 44 predicted proteins | sample PEATcosm2014_Bin_39_FD_119765 | JGI IMG/M metagenome (GOLD analysis project Ga0181537, IMG submission 119765) | Peatland microbial communities from MTU Mesocosm Facility, Houghton, MI, USA - PEATcosm2014_Bin23_10_metaG | ecosystem: Environmental > Terrestrial > Soil > Wetlands > Peat | place...
CAACGTCGCCACTTTCTGCAGCTTCTGCAGAATGTCGAGCCCGCGCCGTCCCCGGTTGCGTTTGAGCGAGTCGGCGGAATCGGCGACGAGTTGCAACTCGCGCAGCACAAACTGCGGGGTCACGATAATGCCGTCGAGAAAGCCGGTCTCGGCAATGTCGGCAATGCGGCCATCGATGATGACGCTGGTGTCGAGAATCTTGTAGCTTTTCTTGCCCTGCTTCTCGCCGCCAAAAATTCCGCCCAGCGCGGCCAGGTTCAGCAGGTCGCCCTTGTTGGCGCCGATGACCAGGCCGACGTAGGCCATGAGCAGCATGACCAAAATCTGCAGAAAGCTCTGGGTGTGTCCCTCAGGAATGCTGCTGCGAATGACCAGGGCGAACAGGTAGGCGCCGCAGATGCCGAGGAAGCTGCCGATGGCCGCGCCGATCAGCCGCTTCAGGCTGACCGTGCGCAGCTTCCATTCGAACAGCACGATGGCCGCGCCAATCAAAGCGCCCACCCCCGCGTCAATGTTGCGGGGTTGTCCGAACGGCGCAATCACAAAGCAGGTGACGGCTACAACAATGACAAAAAGAAGACGTACAAAAATAAGATCCACGGTAAACCTCCCCGCGGATGCAGTTTGCCCATATGCCCAAACCACTCGGGCGTGCACCCGTTGCCGCGTCTCCGCCGCCCCCGGCGGGAATCAGCCTTACGCATGCGGGGCGCGCATGAATTAGGGGAATGGATGCAGATCACGTATAAATGTGCGCCCCGTCCCGGCCCGAAGGGGCTCGGCCGGACGACCAGTAATCCAACGCCACGAGTATATACCTGCCGGGCCCGCGGAACGCCTACCCTGCTAAACTTTCCCTCATGAAAGCCCTGATGATCACCGCGCTCTCCGGGCCCGACGCGCTGGCGGTGCAGGAAGCTCCGGAGCCCCTCGCGAAAGCCGGACAAACCATGGTCCGCGTGGCTGCCGGAGGACTGAATTTCGCCGACTTCATGACGGCAAAAGGCGGCTACCCCGGCACTCCGCCTCCGCCCCTCATCGCGGGCCGCGAGTTTTCCGGCGTCGAGCTGACCGAGAACGGCGAGTCCACCGGACGCCGCGTCATGGGTTACGCCCAGTGGGCCGCATTCGCCGAGAAGACATCCGCACATTCGAACATGTTGTGGCCGGTTCCGGAACACTGGAGCGACGAGCAAGCCGCCGCCTTCCCGGTCAACTATTTCACTGCCTATCTAGCCTACTGGCAGTCCGGCATGACCCCTGGAGGTCCGCCACAGCCCGTGTGGGGCCGGGTCTCTGACCCGGCCGGGCCGAGCGCAGCTCCGCAGCGCACTCCCCGCGTGCTCATCCACGCCGTCGCGGGAGGAGTCGGAACCGCCGCCGTGCAGATCGGCCGCCTGCTCGGCGTCGAAATGTACGGCACGTCGTCCTCGCCCGAAAAACTCGCGCGCGTGAAAGTGCTCGGCCTGCAGCACGGCATCAACTACAAACAGCACGACTATGAAGAGGTCGTAAAGAACCTCACCCACGGCGAAGGCGTCGACGCCGTCTTCGAAATGCTCGGCGGAGAGCACACCGCCAAGAGCACGCGCTGCCTGCGCGACTTCGGCCGCGTCATCCAATACGGCACCGCTACTGGTCGGCCGCCGCAACTCGACCTGCGCGCCATGTACGCGAAATCCGCCAGCGTGCAAGGCCTATGGCTGACCTATCTATCGCAGAAGCCGGAAATCATGGACGCAGCATGGCATCAGCTCTCGGCCTGGATTGGCGACGGGGCGGAAGGCAAACTAACACCGCAGATCGGCCACGTCTTCCCGTTAGATCAAGCCAGAGAAGCCTACAAGCTGCTGCAGGACGGCAAGAACTACGGCAAGGTCGTCCTGAAGATCGGATAGATGTCTGGAGTAAATCGTTCGGCGCTTGTGTTGTGTCGGGCGGGCACTCCTGCCCGCCAGGCAGCGCGGGGTGCCCCATCCTTCTCGCGTTCTTTGCGAGAGGGTGGGGATTTTGATTTTTGATTGTTTGATTTAGAAATCATCGCTGCTCGAACACCCACATCTCGCTCACCACAAAATTCGCCAGCGAGCAGACAGCGATCGCGATCGCATTGGCTAATAGATAGTTCATGTGGCCTTGGCCGACCAGCACTCTCATCAAAGCGAGGTTCCCGAAAATCGAAACCGCTCCGTTGCTCAAATGAAAGCGCAGCAGCCGCCGGAAGCTCGCGCGGTTTGTTCGATCAGGCTGAGTTTGATCAAGTTTCGTTCGATCCGCCCAGGTGAAGCGTTCATGCCAGACGAAGTTATGGATCACGGCCGCTTCGACGGCAATTGCCGTTGCGGCGAGATACTGGACGTGCAGAATGCTCTTCAACACAAACAGAGCAGCGACCTGCACGAGGATGCCGATTCCGCCGACCAGGTTGAACTTGCACCACCGCACCAGCGTGGAGGGCGCGATCGGCCTGTGGCAGTTTTCTGTCCCTTTTTCGCTCACGCACGCAGGTTCAAGTCTGCGCAAATCATTGACAGCCAGAGGCTTGCTTGAGTGTGGCATCGCTGCGCACGCAACGTTCGTCTGCATGCTGTTGGCTGGTCTGAAGTTAGCGAGACTCGCCGCGGCGAAACCGCCGCTTCCGTGTGCGTTTTCGTCCTGCGAGCCTCGCGTAACTTCCGTCGCACCAACGGATTGCGGCGATTCGGGCGTTTGCGCGTGCATTCGCGGATTGCGTAATGCATTGCGGGCACTGGAGTTAGCACTCGTTTTCATTGCGGAATTCTCTCCTCGCGATAGAGTCGAACAGTGTTTTGCGCAGTGAAGACGATCGCCATCAAAGTCATTCCGCCTAGGCCGATCCCTCCTCCTACATCGAACACTCGATATTTCACCCCGAGAAAATGCACCACCGGTTTCCAAAACAAAGCGAGGTTGCCGACCGCCAGCAGGAGTCGCAGCTCGGTGGGACCGAAGCGCCAGAATGAAATGCGGAATTCGCCCAGGGCGTGCGTCGCCAGGTACGACTGGATGGAGAGCACGAGAAAGGCGATGAGCAAACCGATCGCGATGCTGGGATGCATGTAGCCAGAGAGCGCGAGGCCGCCCATCAGGGCGAGAGCGCCGAAGCTGTCAACCATGTGGTCCACGTAGAAGCCGTAGCGCGGACGCTGGCGGTTGCGCACGCGGGCCAGTGTGCCATCGAGCGAATCGCCCAGCCAGTTGAGGGCGAGGCAGGCGATCACGGCAAGCAGCGCGTTGCGATGGAAGGCGGCGAGTGCGTAGAACACTCCCGCGCCGATTTGCGCGGCTAATCCTAGTACGGTGAGGTGGTCGGGACCGATGCACTGTGGAGTACGCGCCGCCAGCCAGAGCAGGGCGCGCTTTTCGGCTGCGGCCAGCCAGCTTTCCTGGACTCGCAGCATGTCGTGGGAGTGCATGCGGTGTTCGTGGGGTAGATCGCTATCTTGAAGCGGATGATCGCGCAGAGCGTGCAGCACGGGCGGGTTTAACTGCTCGCAGAGTTCCGTCATGGTTTGGGTGGAAGTTGGCATTGAAGCCTCCGTTTTCTGTTTCATGGTTCGTGATCGTTCGGTGCCCGCAGGGGCTAAAGCCCCGGACTCTTCTCCGGCTCTGACGGCACGGCTGAAGCCGTGCTCTTCCCGTTCGTGCCCTTGCCGGCTGCGGCCTTCCCAGGGCGAACCAGCTTGCGGACGCTTCATCGCCACTTTGTCGCACGCTGGGACCGGCGGCAATGCACTGGTCGTCATTCGCGGCTCAACTTCTTCTCATCCGCGAAGTCTTTTCGATCGATGCACTTGCGGCGTCAGATCAGCTGTCGGCGCTGCGGAGCTGCGCTCCGCTGGACAGCCGGGGGCGGCTGTCCCTACATGAGCCGTGGTGGCCCTCGGCTGAAAACGAGGCGGCGCCTGCCTTGCACGCTTACTTTGGGGCGCTTGCTCTGGCGGACGATGATGTGTTTTGATTCCCTTGCCGATCGTCGATCCGATCAACGGTTACCGCTTGCGCAACCATCCTTCTGCGACGACATTCCGCGGGGCGTTCCTCTCTCTTTTTTTTGTCTCGGGTTTTTGCAGCGTGCTTTATGAACTGGTCTGGCTTCGGCTGGCGATGGCGCAGTTTGGGGTCACGACGGCGATGGTTTCGATTGTGCTGTCGGTGTTCATGGCCGGGTTGGGACTGGGGTCGTGGGCGAGCGGGGAGTGGCTGCGGCGGCGCGGGGACAGGCTGCGGTTTCCGGCGCTGCGGATTTATGCGCTGATCGAACTGCTGATTGGAGTGTCGGGCATCGCGGTGCCGTATAAGCTGGAGTGGGGGCGCGGCTTGCTGGAGCGGCTCGAGTTGTCGTTCTTGCGGACATCGTCTCCGGCTTACTATGTCGCGTCTGGCCTGTGGGTCGGCTGCACGCTGATTCCGTGGTGTGTGCTGATGGGGGCGACCATCCCGGTGGGGATGCGGGCGATTCGGCAGACGCAACCGCGCGAAGCGGGGCGGTCGTTCAGTTCGCTTTACGCGGCTAACGTGGGCGGGGCGGTGGTGGGCACGGAGCTGCCGTTGCTGCTGATTGAACTGCTGGGCTTCCATGGAACGCTGCGAGTTGGAGCGGCGTGCAACTGTCTGATTGCTGCGGCGGCGATTGTGTTATCGCTGAGCTCGTCATCCCCTGCTGCGAAAGAATCCGACGACGGCGATGTCGACGTTGCCGGGCAATTAGGCACGAGCGCGAATGCTGTCAGCGGCGCAGGAATTCTTGTTCTGCTGTTTCTGACGGGGCTGACCAGCATGGGGATGGAAGTGGTGTGGGTGCGGCAGTTCACGCCGTATGTTGGAACTGTGGTCTACGCGTTTGCGGGAATTCTGGCGGTTTATCTGGCGGCGACGTTTGTGGGATCACGCCTCTACCTCTGGTGGTCTCGGTCGCGGCGCGCGGAATCTTCTGCCCACGAGAGTCCGGCGTTGTGGACTTTGCTGGCGCTGGCTGCGCTGTTTCCGCTGGTTACTTCGAGTCCGGGAATTCATCTCGCGAAAGGGTTGCGGACGATGTTGGGGATTGCACCCTTCACCGGGCTGCTGGGTTTTCTCACGCCGATGCTGGTGGACCGGCGGTCGGGCGGCGATCCGGGGAAGGCGGGAAGCGCGTACGCGGTGAACGTGCTGGGATGCATTTTGGGGCCGCTGCTGGCGGGGTTTCTACTGCTGCCTTACTTGAGCGAACGCTGGTCGCTGATTGTGCTGGCGTTGCCCTGGCTGATTTTTGGATTGCGGGCGCTGCTGCCAAGGGCGGCGGTCGGTCGTGCGGGGACGATCGCTGCTTATGCTCTGCTGCCGGCGGCGGCCATACTGGTGTTCGGCAGCAAGGGCTACGACGAGGGTTATCCAGGCCAGCAGGTGCTGCGGGATTCGACGGCCACGGTCATCGCCACGGGCAGCGGGATGAACAAGAAACTGCTGGTGAATGGGTATGGGATGACGCAGATGACGCCCATCACCAAGATGATGGCGCATCTGCCGTTGGCGTTTCTGGACCGGCCGCCGCAGGATGCGCTCGACATCTGCTTTGGGATGGGCACGACTTTCCGTTCTCTGCTCAGCTGGAACATTCATGCCACGGCGGTGGAGCTGGTGCCGAGCGTGCCGCGGCTGTTCAGTTATTTTCACAGCGATGGAGACGCACTGCTGCGGTCGCCGCGGGCGCGGGTGGTGATTGATGATGGGCGGCGCTACCTGGAACGGACTCCGGATCAGTATGACCTGATTACCATTGATCCGCCGCCGCCGGTGGAGGCGGCGGGATCGAGCCTGCTGTATTCCGAGGAATTTTATGCGGCGGCACGGAAGCGGTTGCGGCGGGGAGGGATTCTGGCGCAGTGGTTGCCGGGCGGCGACGCGGAAGATTTCGCGGCGGTGGCGCGGTCGCTGCGCGAGTCGTTTCCTTATGTAAGAGTTTTCGGCAGCGTCGAGGGGTGGGGCTACCATTTTCTGGCCAGCGACCAGCCGCTTCGGCAGGTAACCGCGGAAGAGTTGCAGCGCAGGCTGCCGGCGGACGCCGTCGCCGATCTCACGGAGTGGGATCCGGCGCCGGGAGGGAGTGCGGCGGTATGGCACGACTTCGATACCGTGTTGCGGCACGAAGTGGAGATCGAGACGCTGATGGCGAAGAGCGAGGGGACGCCCGCGCTGCGGGACGACCGGCCGATCAACGAGTACTACGCGTTGCGGCGGCGGTTGCGGCATTGGCGGGGGCGCCGGGGTAGCGGGCCAGACTCGCTGGTCGGGAGCGGGGTCCGTTCGAGCTTGTAATCGCAGGTTTTCTTTCGCCCCTTCAGGGCTTGGTTGTCTCCCCCATTGGCGACCCACGGCTTGCGCCGTGGGCTGCATTCTTTCGCCGCTTCGCGGCTGAGAGCGGAGGCTTCGTTCCGCGACGGATCTGAGAACGGGGTTCTCACGCACACTCTTCAAGGCGCGCGCTTTCAAAGCGAGACGACGTCAGAGAGACTGGAGCGCTTCCCGGCATTGCCAACTTTAGGGCGACGCCACCGCGTCGCGAACTGACGCTTGCAGTTGCTCGACGGACCATTGAATCTGTTCGGCGGTGACGATCCCCGGAGGAGCGAGCAGGATGTGGTCGCCGGAGATGCCGTCGACGCTGCCTTGCATGGGATAGACGAGCAGTCCGCGCTGGAGGGCTGCGGCGGCGACGCTTCCAGAGAAATTCTTTTCGGGCGGGAACGGTTGCTTGCTCGTTTTGTCGGCGACGAATTCGATGGCCCAGAGCAGGCCGATGCCGCGCACGTCTCCTATGGCTTCTTGATCTCGCAATGTCTCCAGAGCTTGTTTGAATTGTGCGGCAGGTGTGCCGGGGCGGGAGGAGTCGGCGGCTTCGATCAAGTTTTTTTCTTCCAGATAGCGCAGTACGGCGCGGCCGGCGGCGAGAGAAATGGGATGCGCGTTGTAGGTGAAGCCGTGCAGGAACGCGCCGGATCCGTAGGCGATCGCGTCGACGACTTTCTGGCTGGCGATGACTGCGCCGAGCGGGGCGTATCCGCTGGAGAGTCCTTTGGCGGTGACGAGGATGTCGGGGGCAATGCCGGAATTGTTTCCAAACCAGTGCTCAACCGCGAAGTTGCGGCCGGTGCGGCCCATGCCGGTCATGACTTCGTCGGCGATGAGGAGCACGCCGTGGCGGTGGCAGATTTCGGCGATCGATTGCAGGTATCCGGGTGGGGGAACGACTGCGCCGAGGGTGGCTCCGCTGACGGGTTCGAAGATGAAGGCGGCGGCTTCGCCGTTGGTGTCTTCTATGGCGCATTCGAGTTCGGCGGCGTATTGCTGGCCGCAGTTGCGGCAGCCGTCAGTGCAATCGAAGTTGCACCGGTAGCAGTAGGGCATGCCGACGTGCGGGAACTCTTTCACCATCGGCAGGTAGATTTCGCGGCGGCGGCGGTTGCCTGAGACTGACAACGCTCCGAGGGTTGAGCCGTGATAGCTCTGCTGGCGGCTGAGGATTTGGTAGCGGGAAGGCTGTCCGATTTCGACCTGATACTGGCGGGCGAGCTTCAGCGCGGTCTCGATGGATTCCGAGCCTCCGGAGGTGAAGTAGACGGCACCGTTGCGGAAATTCTCTCCGGCGAAGGCGAGAAGTTCTCGGGCATACTCTTCGGCGACCGGGGTGGTGAACTGGCTGGTGTGGACGAATTCAAGCTGGGCGGCTTGCTCGGCCATGGCGGCGGAAATTTCGGGGACGCCGTGTCCGATGAAGTTGACGGCGGCGGAGCCGGAGAGATCGAGATAGCGGTTGCCGGCGGCGTCCCAGAGGTAAACACCCTCGCCACGGACGGTGGCGGGGAAAGTCTTGCGGAAGGATCGGCGGAGGACGGCGGAGCGGGGGATGGGCGGAGCGGGCACGGGGGAATTATCGCATTTGAGGTGGAGTGCCAGGATTAAAGACGGTGATTCGCGCGGGGGAATATTCGAAGACGCAGGGGTCCAGTCATTGCGTTATGTTTCTTTCGACCCTCCGGGGCTTGTTTCACTGAGGACCTACTTACCCACGGCTTGCGCCGTGGGCTTTATTCTTTCGCCGCTTTCGCGGCTGGAATTTGTTAGAGAGACCGTACCTTAGTCCGTCCCTTTTTGTTCGCCGCAACATCTAAGGAGCTAGCGGGTTTCTATGCCTACAGAGAAGGTTAGGCAGGAGCTGCTTTTTGGAAGGAGCACACATGAATACATATGGTTTTATGGCAAACCTAGCTTTGGGTCTAGCGGTCTTGATGGGCGGGGCTGGAAGCCTTGCGGCGCAGCAGATGGCGGCGGGCAGCGGGATTCCGGTGCACATGGTGGTCACGGTCGAGCCGCATCATGGGTCCGACGTGCCGGCGGTCAGTCAAACTGATGTGCTGGTGTTTGAGGGCAAGACTCGCGATGAGGTGACGGAATGGATTCCGGCGCAGGGCGAGCGCGGCGGCCTGGAGTTGTATGTTCTGCTCGACGATGGCTCGAACACGAGTCTCGGCGCACAGATTAACGAGATCAAGCAGTTCATTGAGGCTCAGCCCGCATCGGCGAAGATTGGCGTGGCTTACATGCAGGATGGGACCGCGAAGATTGTGCAGGACCTGACCACCGATCATGCCCTGGCGGCCAAGGCACTGCGCCTTCCCTTGGGCATGCGCGGAGTGAATGGCAGTCCGTATTTTGCCTTGGATGACCTGATCAAACGCTGGCCGGAAAGCGCGGCGCGCCGCGAGATTTTGATGGCGACGGATGGACTCGACCTTTATTACGGCAGCGGGGACCTGAACGATCCATATCTGAACGAAGCGGTTGATCGGGCGCAGCGGGCTGGGGTCGTGGTTTCTGCGATTTATACGCCGGGGGTGGGGCACTTCGGACACAGCTACTGGCAAACGCATTGGGGCCAGCTTTATCTGGCGCAGATTGCGGACAAGACGGGCGGCGAGGCTTATGGTGTCGGGTTCAACGGGCCGCCGGTATCGTTTGCGCCCTACCTGGAGGACTTTACGCGCCGGCTGGGTCACCAGTACTTCCTGACTTTTATGGCCAAGATACCGAAGAAGGCAGGATGGCAGAATGTGAAACTGCGAACCGAAGTGTCGGGAGTGGATCTGGTGTCGGCGGACAAGGTTTGGGTTTCGCCGGAGGGGAAGTAAGCGACAAATTGGTTACGGGACGAGGTCGAGCGTTTGAATACCGAGCGCTCCAATCAAGATGTCCGGCGAAGCGCTTGAGCTCGAGCCGCGTGCCGGGCATCAGGATTTGTCATCCCGAGCGAAGAAGGGATCTGGGCCCTGGCCTGCGCCGGTTGCTCACCGACGGCAAACACGTGGGTCCCTCGCGTTGCTCGGGATGACAGGCAATAGAGGAACCGCCTGATAGCAGGAACTGCCGGCAGAACTGTCGACAGCAGGTACTAGCGGATGGTGAAGACGATCCGCGGTTTGCCGGAGGAGTTTGCCCAAACTTGCTCCACATCGGAGAGCGGCTCGACCTGGGTTGCGATCTTCAGACCGGCCGGATGAACTGCATCGAAGACGTTCCGGATCGACTGCAACAGAACCAGCATCGGTACGCTCTTTAGGCCGCTGCCCATCAGCTGGATTGCTGACGAGCGAAGCGCGGATCCTGGCAGCTCGATGTTTTCTTCCTGGCTGGCGCCGCCGACATGAACGAAGCGAACCGGTGTGGCGTCATCGACAGCCTTGGCGATCGCCACGATGATTGTTTTCGCGCTCTCGCCCCACAGGTAATCAATGACGACGTTGATCCCCGAGGCGAAGGCGCGCTTCAGGGCGTTTTCGTAATCCGTTGCCCCCGACGAGTTGCCCAGAGTGAACGGAATAACGATGTCGGCTCCAAGCTTCTTCACCTCTTCCAGTTCATGCTGGTTGCGGCTGGTCGCGATGATCTTGCCGGCTCCCAGATGCTTCGCCAGTTGAACGGCAATCCGGCCGGCGGTTCCGGTGGCGCCGTTGATCAGTACCGTTTCACCGGCTACCAGGTGAGCGCGCTCGACGAGCGAGGCCCAGGCGGACATGCCGGGGTTTGCAATGGCGGCGGCTGTGATGTCATCAAGGGCGTCCGGGATTTCTACGCACTGCCTGGCGCTGACGGGACAGAACTCGGCGAAAGCCCCGAATGGGGGCTCAGGCATGGCGAAGTAGACTCGCCTTCCAGCCTGGGTAATGCCTACGCCATCGGTCCCGGCGACTGCGGGGAAGACGCCGCTGGAGCTGTAGTGCGAGCCCAAAGCTCTCATTTTTGTTAAGTGACTCAGCGCGGACGCTCGTACCGAAATGAGTTCTTCCCCTGCTTTTGCGATGGGCGTGTCGAAATCGCTGTAGACCGGCGTCTTGCCTGGAGCCGTAACGATTGCTGCTTTCATGCGATGTCTCCTAATCTCAGCGGCCAAAGCCGTGTTGCTTTTCCTTAGTTTACGGCACTCCTGAAGCCGTGCCCTTTCTGGTTCGGGAAGTGAAATGGGGGCCGAATCCCATGTCTCGCAAAAGAGGCGAGACATGGGGCACCCGGCCGTGCGCTTTCAAAACGATCTCAAACTGACCGTGACGTGCCCGGCGCACAACTGTCTGGGGGAATGAGATTCCGATAAGATTGATGGTCGGGTCTCAATGACGAAACTTCTGCGTTTTTTCCGGCCCTCGCATCAGCACACGGCGTTTTCCGCGACCATGCTGCTGATTTCCGCGGTCATGCTGTCGCGCGTGATCGGGTATGCGCGCGACGCCTACATTGCGTGGGCGTATGGCGCGGGCGGGGCGACGGACGCCTACGTCGCGGCCTTCACACTGCCCGATTTCCTCAACTACATTGTGGCCGGAGGCGCGGCGTCGATCACGTTTATTTCGATCTACACGCGCTTTCTGGCGGAGAAGCGCGAGGCCGAGGCGCAGAAAACGTTCTCCATTGTGATCACGGTGATGACCGCGGTGATGATCGTGGGGACGATTCTGACCGAGATTTTCGCGCCGCAATTTGTGCGCTGGTTCGTGAAAGGATTTTCGCCGGAACAGATCGAGCTGTGCATCCGGCTGACGCGGATTCTGATTCCGGCGCAGATTTTCTTTTATGTGGGCGGAGTGGTTTCGGCGGTGTTGCTGTCGCACCGGCTGTTTCTGTTTCCGGCGTTTGGGCCGCTGCTCTACAACGTGTTCATTATTCTGGGCGGGGTGCTGGGCGGAAAGCATTTCGGGATTGCGTCGCTGGCGTATGGGGCGCTGATCGGAAGCTTTGCCGGGCCGTTTCTATCGAGCGTGATTGGTGCGGCACGCATTGGCACGGGGTACAGGCCGTCGTTTGATGTAACGAATCCGGCGTTTCGCGAGTGGGTGAAGCTGTCAGTGCCGCTGATGCTGGGCGTGTCGCTGGTGACAGCGGATGACTGGATTCTGCGGCACTACGCTGCCAGCGGCGTGGGCGACATTACGCGGCTCACGTTTGCCAAGCGGCTGTTCGCGGTGCCGATCGCGGTGCTGGGGCAGGCCACGGGGCAGGCGTCACTGCCGTTTTTTGCCCGGCTGTTCAACGAGAAGAAGATGCAGGAATTTGCCGGGACGGTGAACGATTCGGTGTACAGAGTTTCGGCGGCTTCTTTTCTGGCGACGGGATGGATGATGGCGGCGGCGCTTCCGCTGATTGATCTGGTGTACCGGCGGGGGCGGTTTCTGTTCGAGGATACCCAGACCAGCGCGGTTTATTTTTTCTGGTTTGCGTTGTCGCTGGCCTTGTGGTCAGCGCAGGGTCTGTATGCGCGGGCGTTTTATGCGGCGGGCGACACGGTCACGCCGATGGTGGCGGTCACGGTTATCACGGCGGCGTCGTTGCCGGTTTACAAAATCTTGTTTCATACGTTCGGGGTAGTCGGGCTGGCGTGGGCGTCAGATATTGGGATTGGAGTGAACTTGCTGGCGCTGGCCGGATTGCTGCATTACAAGAAACTGGTTTCGCTCGGCGGATTGCGCTGGGGAGAGTTAGGCAAGGCTGCGCTGGTGGCGGTGGTGGCGGGAGGGATCAGCTTCGAAGTGGCCAAAGCGGTTCCGCTGGCCGGAACCGGGCACGGCAGCCGGGTGGCGGATGTGACGCAACTGGCGTTGGTGTCTTTGACCTGGGCGGCGGCAGTGGCAGCGGGGTTGTGGCTGCTGCGTTCGGAGTTACCGGCGGATTTGCGACGGCGCAAGGGCGCGGTGTATCCCTCAGTGGCGCAGGGTGAAAGCAAGGAAATTTTGGGGGCGGGGCGCGAGCCGTAGGTTGCGAGTTCTAGGCCCGGCTGTGGGCCGGCTGGGCATAGTGACCTTGAGCTGCTTTCGGCCGCTGTGCTACCAGAACAATCGCATCTCCGATCTCGTTGGCTGTTAGTGGGTAGTTTTGGACATCATAGACCTCCCCCGGCGCGACGCGGAGGCTTGCCATCCCGACGACTAGCGAATCGGAGGTAGGCAAAACGGAGACTCTCTCCAGTTTCTTCGCACTGACTCTCGAGAGATGCTTGCGCAGTTCGGATGTCAACGTCGGAATCACCGCTGCCAGGCCTTCACGGTCAATCCACGGTGCGCTCAGAACGAGCCGCCACCTGTCAGAAAGCGAGGCCTCGGACGGGAGCAGCATTGCAAGAGCAAAATCCCCTCTCTGTTGGGTCATTTGTTTGACGAACTCAACCGCTTGCCGTTCCAGCGGCGAGGGGTCCTCTACCAACGTTTTGATAGCCATGTGAAAACTCCGTTGGGCTTATCCGTTAAAGCGTCCAAAGCAATCTTCGCGCTGTGCGCGTTGTTTCGACCGGGTGCATCATAGCGTTGTTCGGGATTCCACTCCAGGGCCTTTGACCAGTTGTCGAACAAGTCCTTGTTCTTGCTCATGTCGATTTCTGCACTGACGCCGGCAAGCACTACCAGTTGATCTAGTCTGTGTACCTTGAAAGCTCTTCCGAGATCGCCGGTCATCGGATATTCCTTTACCCGGAGCAGACGGCAGATCCGCGCCTTCAGTGCACGTTCGACAGCGTAACCAGCAAGGTACACACAACCGTCGAAAAGACCCGCCCTATATAGCGTCTGAGCCTCTTTCAGCCGCAATCGAGCGAGTTCCTGCAAATCGTTTCGGGTCATCGGACCTGCTTTGACCGTGAACAAACCTGCTCCTAGAGTATAGTCGAACGTTTCTTCTGTGCTTACTTTGATAATCAATCGTCCGCTTCAGCGCCGCGCTATACTCACTTTCTGAGGCGTATCATGAAGACTGCGGTAAAGCTCGTTTCCATCCAAAGTTTGGTCGAAGGGCTGCGGCGATTGCCTGAATCCGCGTTTGTTGGGATTGAAGTCCTGCGCCGTTTTCTGCAGGAGACGCCGGTTGACGCCGACTCGCTCGCGCCTTACCTGAACTTTGACCGGCAGCACTACACGCGCAATCTGATTGACCGGACTCCGCTGTATGAATTGATGGCGATTTGCTGGGAAGTGGGGCAGGCCAGTTCGGTGCACAATCATCGCGACCAGAATTGCTGGATGGCGGTTCCCATGGGGCGGCTGCAGGTGGAAAACTTTCATCTGGTTCACCAGGACATCGAAGGTGGAACTTGCCGGCTCGAACCCACGAACACGATTGAGATGAACATTGCGCTGCCATGTGCGGTCGATCCCGCGGACCCGGTGCATCGCGTGGTGAACCCGCGGGAATTCAACCAGCGCGCGGTGAGTCTGCACGTGTACTCGCGGCCCTTCGATACTTGCGTGGTCTATTCGCCGGAGCAGGGGACGTGCGGAGAGATTCAACTGCATTTCAACACGGAATACGGAAAGACCGTGGGGCGCCGAGGGTGATGCCGCGGCGAAGATATTTGGCCGCCGTGCTCGCGGCTCTTTTTCTATTTACTCCACTTTTATTCACGCCTGCCTGCACCAAGGCGCCGCCGCCGCCGGTGACCGAAGTGCCGGAGCGTCCACTGTTGCCGCCGCCCGCTCCGACCACGCAAACTGTGCTGCAGAAAACTTTTCACCTGAAAGGCTCGGCAACGTTTCCCTTTGAGATTCCTGCGCACCAGCTGCGGCCGCATCTGCATGGGATATTCGAGTCATTTGGGGGGCAGGGGCATGGCTCGTCCGACGATGCCGCGAACATCAGCTTCCTCATTTTGAACGAGGAGCAGTATACGGATTTTACGGGCAATCGCGCATGGGAATCTTTGTTTTCGGTTGAAGCGTCACACAATCAGGCAGTGAACTTCGACCTGCCGCCTGCGATGAATCAGAGCATGAAGTATTACCTGGTGTTTCAGAGTCCGGCGGGCAACCGGGGCAGCCTGGTGGTGGAAGCGAATTTTCGCGTGGACTTTTAGGCACCTAACCTGCTGCTAAACTAGGCGAGTTGCCCGCGCGAAAGAAATCATCGGAACCGGCTTCGCCAGCGGCATCTGCTGCCGGGAAGACGACGGTTGCGGCTGGCGCGCCGCCTGGAGCTACGACCGGACGCGATCGCGCCCTCCCCGCCCGCGACATCCCCGGCCGGATCTATCTCATCGACACCATGTCGTTCATTTTTCGCGCCTATCACGCCATGGCGCGGCAGCGGCCCATGACGACGCGCGGCGGGCTGCCGACGGCAGCGACTTATGTTTTTGTAAACATGCTGCGCAAACTGCGCGAGGATTTTTCTCCGCAGTATCTGGCGGCGGTGTTCGACGTGGCGGGGCCAACTTTTCGCGACGAGCAGGCGGAGGCGGTTACCAGCATCAAGAAGTTCGACAGCAAGACGCAAACTTTCACGGAAGTGGAATACAAGGGCTACAAGGCCAATCGCGCGGCGATGCCGGAAGATCTGGTGCAGCAGGTGCCTTACATCCGGCGGGCGCTGGAGGCGTATCGCATTCCGATTCTGGAGGTCATGCGCTTCGAAGCGGACGACGTGATCGGCACGCTGGCGCGCAAGGCGGCTGAGGCTTCGCATCCCGTGTATGTGGTATCGAGCGACAAGGACATGATGCAACTGGTGAACGACCAGGTGCATATCCTGAATCCGCCGAAAGACAATTTGATTTGCGATGCGGCGAAGGTGGAGGAAATTCTGGGAGTGCCTCCGGAGCGCGTGGTGGACGTGATGGCGCTGCGGGGCGACGCGATTGATAACATTCCCGGCGCGCCGGGCATTGGGGATAAAGGCTCGGTGGAAATCATCAAGCGCTTCGGCACGGTCGAGCAGGCGCTGGAGCGCGCGGCCGAAGTCGAAAAGAAAACCTACCGCGAGTCGTTGCAGAACAATCGCGAGGCGATCCTGTTCAGCAAGAGCATGGCGACCATTGATACGAATGTTCCGATTGAACTGGATGTAGCGGCCATGCGCGCGGGCGAGCCGAACCTTGACGAACTGCGCGCGCTGTTTACGGAGCTGGAATTTTCTTCGCTGCTGAAAGAGCTGCTGCCGGTGGTGGAGGTAAGCGAGACACATTACGCGGAGGCGAAGTCGGCGGCGGATCTGGAGAGCATGCTGAGCGCCGTGCCGAGTGGAGGGGCGCTGGCCATCGCGATTGAGCAGGAAGACACAGTTGCCGCCGCGGAGGAAGAAGAAAAAGAAGAAGAGCCGCAAATAGAAGACGCGCAGATGTCCCTCATGGGCGGCCTGGGCGATTCGATGCTGGGGTCGGCGGCCGGGCAGGCGGTGAAGGCGATCCCCGAGACTGCGGCCCGGCGGGTCGCGATCTCAGCTACGGCGGGATCGGCTGTGATCGTGAAACTCGATTCCGGAGCGGCCGCGGAGAAACTGCGGGCCGTGCTGACTAACGCGGACGTACCCAAGGCGTTCCACGATTACAAAGCAGCGATTCACGCCGTGAGTTCGTCAGGAATTTCTCTTGCCGGCGTATGCCATGATTCGATGCTGTATTCGTATCTGCTCGATCCGACGTGGTCATCGCACCGCCTGGCGGACGTGGCCCTGCGGCGGTTCAACCTGAAGCTGGGCGGCGAACTGGCAGAGAGCGCCGACATTGCCGGACGGTTGGCGGGCGCGTTACGAAGCGAAGTTGAGCAGGCCGGGTTGTTGAAGCTTTACGAAGAGATGGATCTGCCGCTGGTGCCCGTGCTCGCACGGATGGAGCAGGCCGGAGTGAAGATTGACACGGCCGCACTCGGGAAAATGTCGACGGAGCTGGAGCGCGCCGTCGCGGCCAAGGCGAAAGAGATTTATGAAGCAGCAGGAGTGGAATTCAATGTAGGTTCGCCGAAGCAGCTGGGCGACGTACTGTTCAATCGCATGAATCTTCCCAAGCCGGTCAAGTACGGCAAAGGACGGACGATTTCGACCGCTGTGGATGTGCTGGAAGAGCTGGCGGAGAATCATCCCATAGCGCGCATGGTGCTCGACTACCGGCAGCTCACCAAACTGAAGTCCACGTATGTGGACGCGCTGCCAGCGCTGATCAATCCGGCGACTGGGCGGCTGCATACTACTTTCGGCCAGACTGGAACGGCCACGGGACGGCTGTCTTCGGCGAATCCTAATTTGCAAAATATTCCGATTCGCACCGAACTGGGGCGTGGCATTCGCGCGGCGTTTACCGCGGAGCCGGGGCATGTGCTCTTGACGGCGGATTATTCGCAGATTGAATTGCGGCTGCTGGCACATTTTTCGCGCGACCCGCTGCTGGTCGAGGCCTACCGGCGCGGCGACGACATTCACACGCTGACCGCGTCGCAGGTGTTTGGCGTGCCGCCGCTAATGGTCACGCCCGATCATCGCCGCCAGGCCAAGGTGGTGAACTTTGGCATCGTTTATGGGCTGTCGGCGTTTGGACTGTCGCAGCAACTCGGCATCGAGCCCGGCGAGGCCAAGCAGTTCATTGCGGCTTATTTCGAAAAATATAAAGGCGTGCGGGCGTTCATCGACAAGACGCTGGAAGAAGCGCGGCGCGACATGAAAGTGAGAACGCTGTTTGGACGCATCCGGCCGATTCCCGACATCAACAGCAAGAACGCCAACCAGCGCGGGTTCGCCGAGCGCACCGCAGTCAACACGCCGCTGCAGGGAACGGCTGCGGACCTGATCAAGATCGCGATGATCCGCATTGATGCCGCGCTACGCGAGCGCGGAATGAAATCGAGAATGACGCTGCAGGTGCACGACGAGCTGGTGTTTGAAGTTCCCGAGAGCGAAGTCGAGGCCATGCAGCCGCTGGTGCGGGAGCACATGGAGAAAGCGCATGCGCTGATTGTGCCGCTGCAGGTGGATATGGGCGTAGGGATGAATTGGAGAGATTTGGAGTAGCGGCGGTGGGCGGAACTGATTGTCATTGTGAGTGAAGGATCTCTGCAACTTACTTGCGGTGAGGCGCTGCGGGGGAATTGCATAGATCCTTCGCGCAAAAAACGCACTCAGGATGACAAGGCAGGTTTTGCGCCCTGACCGTAGTGTAGAATTGCTGGGTGAACCCCTCCGCTGGGGGCTGGCGAGTTGCCTGATGGCAGCCGCGGCTTCGGTGGATTCCTTCCTTGTCGGGACGTGGCTCAGCCTGGTAGAGCACTCGCTTGGGGTGCGAGGGGTCGGCAGTTCAAATCTGCCCGTCCCGACCATTTCTTCCTTGCAGATTCAATCTTGATTTCAGATCCCTCGCGAAAGGCGCTCGGGATTTCGCCAGCGGGCTCCCGCTTCGCTCGCGCCCGCTAAACGGCTCAAGTCCAAATCTGCCCGTCCCGATCATTTCATCCAGCTATTAGCTTTCAGCCGTCAGCTCAAGATACGGCGCCGCATCCCAGGGTCATTATTCCTCTCCTTCATTCCTCCCCCTCCATCTCCTCTGCGATCGCCAGCAATTTCGTGACGCTGTTCCAGTTGCGGGCAGTGCCGGTGGTTTGCGTCAGTTTCTCAACCTTTGACCACGGGAGCTTCGACTGGCCGGCTCCGTTGGGGAAATAGATATAGAGTTCGCGGCCTTTGAGGTGCAGCTCTTCGGGATGGTGCTTGAGGCTGGCGAGCGTGGCACGGACTTCCGGGCCGGGTTCGGCGGCGAGAAAAGTCACCAGAATCTTTCCCGGCTCCAGGTTGCGGCTGGCGGGGAACGGGTTGGCGGCGATGGCATTTCGTAGTTCGTCCGGGGTGCGTAGGATGACTTCCGGGGCGAAACCGAATTCGCGCTCGATCGCATTCTTGATTTTCTTCGCCAGGGCAGTGGAATCTTTTTCTCCCTTGTGAACTTTCGTACGGAAGATGACGTTGCCGCTCTGAATGAAGGTGCGCGGGGATTCGAGTTTGAGGGATTGGTAGAGGGCGCGCAGGGCGTCCATTTTGATTTTGTTGTGGCCGGTTACGTTGACGCCGCGCAGCAGGGAAATCAGAACGGGCATGCCGGGAAGTATAACTTTTGTGCTCTGTATGCAGAAAGCGCCGGGCTGCGCCCGGCGGACAGCCGAGGGCGGCTGTCCCCACATAAAAAATCCTGCGGCTTACGCCGTGCCGGCGTTGGTGAAGGCTTCGAGCGCGTCGGAGAGGGTGGGGAACATCAGGAAGATTTGTTCGACCTTGGTAATTTCGAAAACTTTGCGCACGCGTTTGTTGCAGCCAGTGAGAGCCATGCGGCGTCCGGCCTTGGTGCAGGTGGTGCAGGCGCTGACCAGCGAACCCAGGCCGGAGGAATCGAGGTAGGGAACGTTGGTGAGATCGAGAATCATGGTGGGAGCGTCTTCGCGGCGCACCGCGTTCATAAAGGGAGAGACATTCTCCATGGTCAGTGGGCCGCGGAAGCTGAGCACTCCCCGGTCCAGGCGCTCGATCTCCAGTGGTTCCGATGCCATCGCGCAGCGATTCTAGGCTAGAGGGCGAGCCGGGTTCAAGTGGAGGAAGGCGTTCGGCTTTGCGTGGTACAAGCCGACTGCGCCGGCGAGCTGCGCTCGACCGGACAGCCGAGGGCGGCTGTCGCACATACTAGTGAAGACGTATACTGCGGTTCGCCCTGGGAGGAGCCGTGAAGCGCGCTGAATTCATCGTTCTCATCGCCATCTGCATTTGTCTGGTTGCGTTGGCCAACCCTGTCTTCACCCAGCAGGCGCCGACCCCGCAGCCGCAAGCTTCCGATACTCCCGCTGCTCAAATTGCCGACGAGTTGGGAACTCTCGCCAGCGATGCCATGCAGGGGCGCGGAAGCGGCACGTCGGATGAACTGCGGGCTGCGACCTACCTGGCCGGCGAACTGCGCCAGATCGGAATTGCTCCGCTGGGGGATCACGGCGACTTTATTCAGGATGTCTCGACCACGGTGAATTTTCGCGGAGGGCCTAGAGAGTGGCACACGCGCAACGTGATTGCAGTTCTGCCGGGCAGCGATGCTAGGTTGAAAGATCAAGTGTTGCTGCTGACCGCTCACATGGATCATCTGGGCGTGGGCAGGCCGGTGAATGGCGACAGCATTTATAACGGCGCCGACGACGACGCTTCGGGTTGCGTGGCGGTGTTGCAACTGGCGCGGGCTCTGGCGGCGGGGCCGCGTCCGAAACGTTCGGTTCTGTTTGTTTTTTTCGGCAGCGAGGAAACCGGGGGACAAGGCAACCAATATTTTCTGTCTCATCCGCCGCTGCCGTTGGATCACATTGTTACCAATCTCGAGTTTGAGATGATTGGCCGTCGCGATCCTGCGGTCAAGCCCGACGAGCTTTGGCTGACGGGCTACGATCGCAGCAACTTGGGCCCGGAGCTGGCCCGGCGCGGTGCGAAGCTGGTGGCCGATCCGCATCCGGAGCAGCAATTTTTTCAACGCTCGGATAATTTCGCCCTGGCCGAGCGCGGCATCGTCGCGCACACCGTCTCGAGTTACGGCTTGCACAGCGACTATCATCGGCCGAGCGACGATCTCTCCCACATCGATTTCAAGCATATAGAGCAGGCGATTGCATCCATGGTGGAACCGGTGGAATGGCTGGCGAATTCGGATTTCAAACCGGAGTGGTCGCCGGGCAAGCGACCATAGGAATCGGGTCAGGCCGGAGCGATCATCCTGTGCGGCGGCTCGAGAGCATGCTCAGGATTTCGCGCAGGCCCTGGCGGATGTGCTGGATCTCGGGCGCGGACTGCGTGGGGAACGGAATCGCAGCCTGCCCTTTGTCGGACTTGCTCTCCGCGCGCAATTGCTGGCGGGCGCCAGAGATGGTAAATCCCTGATCGTAAAGCAGCCGCTTGATGTGCAGTACGCTTTCGACATCGCGCCTGCGGTACATGCGCTGCCCAGTGCTGCTCTTGACCGGCTTCAGTTGCGGAAACTCAGACTCCCAGAAGCGCAGCACGTAGGCAGGCAGACGGCACAGCGTAGCCACTTCGCCGATGCGGAAATAGAGCTTGTCAGGGATGAGCACGTCATCCTCTTTGTGCGCTTTGTGCTTCGCCGTGCTCTTTTTTCTGGGCGCCATCTTCGGATATGCGGCAAAAGCCGCGTGGTTTGCCTATTGTGACACAGGTGGGGCGAGGGATAGCAGGAATTTCGCTGCTGTTTCAGCCTGACATTGGCGGTTCGGCGTCAGGATCGCGCCTCATGTAAAACTTGCGATCATCTTCGTGGGTGATGCGGAATCCCATCCGCTCATAGAGTCGCCGGGCGGGGTTGATCTTCACCACGCCCAGCGTGACCGACTGGCGGGCGCGTGCGGCTTCGGCAATTAAGCGATGCATCACCTCGGTGCCAATGCCACGCCGCTGGAAAGAGGCGTGCACAAAAAGTTGTCCAAGAAAAAGCGAGTCTTCTCGCGTCGTACTTTGCAGCCAGCCGATGTCGGCGCCGTCAACAGTGATGATTCGAACCTGCGTCAACTCCCACAGCTGGCGAAAGCCGGTGGCTTGCGCGACCCTGTCCAGGTTCAATTCGCGAATAATGTTCTCCATCCCGGCGAAATACAGGACTGCGCAAAAGTCGAAATCCTGGTTGCGAGCCGGTCGAAGAGTAATCTGCATAGCCTGCCCCTCGACTCTATTTTCGGTGGCGGAATACAAAAGGAAAAGCCCCCTAAGAGGTGCTTCTCTTAAGAGGCCAGTGAGAACTCGGTGTAAGCGAGGTACTACCTCGCTGACGGTTAGTGTTTCTTCTTTTTTGCCTTCTTTTTCGTTGCCATGAAGGTTCCTCCGTGAACGATTTTCCCTTGCAAAGGTTGTAACTACGGGCCCTTGTGTTTGAAAGACCAACCCCACTTGTAGTGTGGCAAGGTCCTATATCACAAGATATTGCGGCAGTATGAATAAAGTGTCAACACAATTCTGTGGTGTAGCGAGGTTTTCTTCACGGTTCGTCGTTGGTCGTTCGTCGCTGGTCGTTCGCCAGCCACCTCCAGCGAAGCGAGGTTTGCGAACGACTAACGACCATCGACCAACGACTGGTAGTACACTGCGCCTGATGTCGAAGAGTCCGAGGCGCGATCCCATCGAGCTGGAAATTTTCAAGAGCCTGTATCACTCCATTGCCGAGGAGATGGGCGCGGCGCTGCGGCGCACGGCCTTTTCACCGAATATCAAGGAGCGGCGCGATTACTCGTGCGCGGTATTCGACGGCGCGGGCGAGGTGATCGCCATGGGCGACCACATGCCGGTGCATCTGGGCTCGATGCCCATGTCGGTGCGGGCAGCGATTGATGCGGGTGAGATGCAACCGGGAGACGTGGTGATGCTGAACGATCCGTTTCGCGGCGGGACGCATCTGCCGGACATCACTCTGGTCGCGCCGGTATTTGTGGCTAGTGGGGCGCGGGCACTCCCTTCGACAAGCTCAGGGCAGGCTTTGCCCGCGAAGGCTGGCCGAAAGGAAAGGTCTGGTGCTGCAAACCGTCCGGATTTTTATGTGGCTTCGCGGGCACATCATGCGGACGTGGGCGGGGCATATCCCGGCTCGATGGGGCTGTGCCGCGAAATCTATCAAGAGGGCGTGCGCATTCCTCCGGTGAAGCTGATGCGGCGAGGCGCGATCAATGCCGATGTGCTTGCCATATTGCTGAACAACGTGCGAACTCCCGAAGAACGCGAAGGCGACCTGGGCGCACAGATCGCGGCCTGCCATACCGGCGCGGAGCGGCTGCGCGAAGTTTGTGCGCGTTATGGCGTGGAGCGGGCACGGCGCGCGGCGGCCGATCTGCTGGATTATTCCGAGGATCTGATGCGTGCGTTCTTGCAGAGCGTGCCGGCGGGCAAATATCGCGCGGAGGATTTTCTCGATGGGGATGGGATCATCGACCAGCCTATCAAGATCGCGGTGGCTTTGAACGTGTGGGATCGGTTCTCAGACTCAGTCGCGCATCCAGCGGGTCAAAGACGCCGCGCGGCGCCGATGGTCACGGTCGACTTCACGGGGAGCGATCCGCAGGTTGCGGGCAGCGTGAACGCGGTTGCGGCGATTACCTACTCAGCCTGCTTCTACGTATTTCGCTGCCTGCTGGCTGAGGACGTTCCCGCCGCGGCGGGCTTGATGCGGCCAATCGAGGTGATTGCTCCCGAGGGAACCATCGTGAACGCCCGCCCTCCTGCTGCCGTGGCGGGAGGAAACGTTGAGACCTCGCAGCGCATTGTGGATGTGCTGCTGCGGGCGTTGGCACAGGCGATTCCGGACCGCATTCCGGCTGCGGCTTCGGGCACGATGAACAATCTGACCATCGGCGGGTTGCATCCCGGCACGGGCGAGCCCTTCGCCTACTACGAGACGATCGCCGGCGGCATGGGCGCGCGGCCCGGCAAGGCGGGCGTTTCTGGCGTGCACACCCACATGACGAATTCGCTGAACACTCCGGCGGAGGCGCTGGAATATGCATATCCGCTGCGCGTGCGAAAGTATTCTCTGCGCGCGGGCAGCGGCGGGCGGGGAAAGTTTCGCGGCGGCGACGGCATTGTTCGCGAGATTGAAGTACTCACCGACTGCGAAGTGACTCTGCTGGCCGACCGCCGCTCACGCGGACCCTGGGGCCTGGCGGGTGGTGCGGACGGCGCGCCGGGCAAGACATTCATCACGCGGCGCGATGGTTCGGTCGAGGCGATGCCCGCGAAGTTCAGCACTCGCCTGCGCAAGGCCGAACGGATTACGATTGAAACTCCCGGCGGCGGCGGTTGGGGGCGCGGCTAGCAGTTATCTGCAGATGGTTGCTGTATGAGCCTTGACTCGAAAGGATAAACGTTATGCATATCGTGAAGTCAGTTGGAGTCTTGTCGGTGGCGAAGATCATGGGGCTGATCTATGCGTGCATGGGGCTGATTTTTGCGCCGCTTTTCCTTCTGATCGGAGCACTCGGGTCCTTTGCCGGACAATCGAACACTCTTCCCTTTGCAGGAATATTCGGCGTAGTGGGTGCCGTCGTCATGCCGGTGGTCTACGGCGTTTTCGGGTTCATTGGCGGGGCCATCGGAGCGCTGCTCTACAACCTGTTTGCCAATTGGGTGGGTGGATTTGAAGTGCGGCTCGAGGCAGGGCCGACTACGCTGGTCGCACCCTACCCGATTGTTCCTCCGCCCACTCCGGGCGTTTAGATTCGGAGAGCAACATGGCAATTGATCTCGGGTCCCATTACCTCGACGAGGCGCGGCGGCAGTTTCGCGGCTACAAGCGCATGGGCGAAGGCGCGATGGCGCAACTGCGCGATGAAGATTTTTTCGTCACGCTCGATGCGGAGTCGAATTCCGTCGCCATTCTGGTCAAACATCTGGCGGGTAACATGCGCTCGCGCTTCACCGACTTTCTCTCCAGCGATGGCGAAAAGCCGGACCGCTTTCGCGACCGCGAGTTTGAGATCACTGCCGCAACTACCCGCAGCGACGTCATGAAGTGGTGGGACGAAGGCTGGGCGTGCGTTTTCGGTGCGATCGAAGCGCTCAAGCCCGAGGATGTGATGCGCACGGTGACCATCCGCAACGAGCCGCACACCGTGCTGCAAGCCATCAACCGGCAGATCGCGCACTACGCCCAGCACATTGGGCAGATCGTTTTTTTGGCGAAGCATCTGCGGTCAAGCGAGTGGAAAACGCTGACCATTCCGCGGGGAAAGTCGGAAGAGTTCAAAACGGCGGCGCCGAAGGCGCACAAGTCGTGAATTGAATCGCTCCGTTGTGCCGAACGGAGCGGCCGGGCTGCGCCGGGCGGACAGCCGGGGGCGCTGTCCCCACACAAACCTATCCCCCAGGCCCGAAGTACCGGTAGTGTCCCGTGATCTTCCAATTGAACAGCACGTCTTCCATGTTCGGTCCCGCGCCAATGTTGTGAACGATCATATAGCGGCCGCTCATGCGGTCTTTCTGGTTAACGACAATACCGATGTGCGGCACGTTCCCGCCTAAATCCCAAGTGACGAGGTCGCCGGGCGCGTAATCCTGTGCCCGGTTGGTGATAGGCAGGGATTCCCCCTTGCGTTGGAAGAACACCATCAAATTCGGAACGCGCCGGTGATCGATGTTGGCGTCAGTATGCGCGAGCAGCCACCGCTTCTTGTTCGGGTACGCCGCGAAATTCTGCAGCATATCTTCGTGAACTTCCTTTTGCAAATCGACGCCCACGGCGCGATAGCTGCGAATAATCTCGTCGGTGCAGACTCCTGTGTCGGCGGGAACGTCACCGCCAGGGTAGGGGATGCGAACGTATTCTGACACGTAACGGACGGAATGACGTGTGCGCTCGATGGCGGCAGCAACCAGGCGGCGCGTGAATTCCTGCCGCGATACCGGAGCGGCAGTCTGCCCTGACGCAAGCTCCCACAGCGCAAATGCCGAAAAGAGGGCCATCACGGCCCCGGCCGATTTCGCATTGTGCGGCGCCCGCATGACCCGATTGTAACGTCAGCGGCTGTAGCAGAGAAAATAGATGGGTAGTGCCTCAGTTGAGGCACTACCAATAGATGCGGCTGTTCCAGACGAATCATCGCGCAGTGCTAAAATCATACGTTTTGCGTCCTCGTCGGTTCGGCATCAACTTTTATAGGTGGCAATCATGGCTGGGGTAACGGGAACAATGCTGGCGGTGGTGAAGCCGGAAGCGGCGGCGGGCGCGGAGATTCGCCAAGTCAAGATTCCCGCCTTCGGGCCCATGGACGTGCTGGTCAAGGTGAAAGTCGCGTCCATCTGCGGCACCGATCTTCATATTTACAATTGGGACCGCTGGGCGCAGAAGCGAATTCATCCACCGCTGATCCCGGGTCATGAGTTCTGTGGAGAAGTGGCGGCGTTCGGAAGCGAAGTTACCAGCGTGAAGGAAGGCGATTTCGTTTCCGCCGAGATGCACGTGGCCTGCGGCAAGTGCCTGCAGTGCCGCACGGGCGAGGCGCACATCTGCCAGAACGTGAAAATCATCGGCGTGGACGCCGACGGTGCGTTCGCCGAATACGTGGTGATTCCGGAGTCGAACATCTGGAAACTCGATCCTGCGATTCCGCAGGAGTACGCATCGATTCTCGACCCGCTGGGCAACGCCGTGCACACCGTGCTGGCCGGGGAGATCGCGGCCAAGAGCGTGGCCATCACCGGCTGCGGGCCGATTGGACTTTTCGCGATTGCCGTAGCCAAAGCCGTGGGCGCGACCTCAGTGTTCGCGATTGAAGTCAACGAACACCGTGCTCGCATCGCGCGCGAAATGCAGGCCGACTACGTGCTCAGTCCGGCCAAAGAAAATGTGCACGACATCGTGATGGAAAAAACCGGCGGCCTGGGCGTGGACGTCGTACTCGAAATGGCGGGCCATCCCGATTCGATTCGCACAGCCTTCGACATTGTGCGGCGCGGGGGAAGAATTTCGTTGCTTGGTCTGACGTCGAAGCCCATCTCGGTGAATTTTTCCGAAGACATTATTTTCAAGGGGATCACAGTGCAGGGGATCAACGGCCGCCGGATGTACCAGACCTGGTATCAGATGACGGCGCTGCTCAAGAGCGGCAAACTCAATCTGCATCCGGTGATCACGGATCGCATCCCGATGAAAGATTTTTCCAAGGCGATGGAGCGGCTGAAAACCGGTGAAGCCAGCAAGATTCTGGTGTATCCCAATGGCGTGCGCTGAGTTCTTTGCCGCGGATTTGTGCGGCTGAACGTGCGGAGGAAAGATGGGCCTCGATGCACACGTGCGGTGCGCTTGTATACGCGACGGCCGAGCGAAATCGCACCCGTTTCCGGACCGGCTTAGCCTCGATGAGACAGCCGAACCGGTTTTAATGGGCAACCTTTCCGAAGAGGACTGGCTCGTGCACGACCGTTGGTTTGCAGATTCGTGTGAACACGGTGGGTATCTTCTTTCCGAACGCTTGGGCAACATTTCAATGGCGTCGCATTTGCGAGAATTTCTCCGTCCTCTGGACGGGCATCCGGGCCCCCGATTTCCCATCTTGCTGGAAAAGGTTCTTTATGACGGCACTCACAGCGGGGACTGGATTCCCAGCGAACAGACGGTTGATCTATTGAAGGAAGTCGATATAGTCCTCCATTCCAGAGAAATTTTGGGCGATGCGGAAAAGGAGTTCTTCTTAAGCATGAAGAGGCTGTGCAAGGCTAGCATTGAAACGGGCAATCCGATTGTTTTCTGAGTGATTCCTTCATCCAACCAAGGTATTAGACTAGCGTGTCCTGAATCCGCGCAAATCCGTGCCAAAAGAGTTTCGAGGTTCCCATGACCACCGCAACCCGCAGCAATCCACTCTCATATCTCACCGACCAACTCAACGACCTCAAGGCCAAAGGCACGCACTTCAAGTTGCGCGTGCTCGACGACGAGCAGGCGGCTGTCTGCACATTCGATGGGAAAAAAGTCATCAACCTGGCGTCAAACAATTATCTCGGGCTGACGACGCATCCCAAGCTGCGCGAAGCGGCGCTGGAGGCAACGCGCAAATGCGGCGTGGGGTCGGGCGCGGTGCGCACGATTGCCGGGACGATGAAGATTCACATGGAACTTGAAAAAAAGATCGCGCGCTTCAAAAATGTCGAAGCCTGCGTGGTCTTCCAGTCGGGCTTCGCGGCCAACGCCGGCACGGTTTCGGCTGTGCTGAGCAAGGACGATTTCATCATTTCCGACGCGCTGAATCATGCATCGATCATCGACGGAGCGCGGCTCTCGAAGGCGAAGATTCTCGTCTTCCGCCACAAGGACATCGCGCACGCGGAAGAGCAGTTAGCCAGCATTAAGGGTGAGCCGGGCAAAAAGCTGCTGATCACCGACGGCGTCTTCTCCATGGACGGCGACATTGGGCCGCTGCCCGCGCTCTGCGATCTCGCTGAAAAGTACGGCGCCATCATGATGGTGGACGATGCCCATGCTTCCGGCGTGCTGGGCCGCAACGGGCGAGGGACGATTGATCATTTTAGTGTGCATGGGCGAGTGGATATCCAGGTCGGCACGCTGTCGAAGGCCATTGGCGCGCTCGGCGGCTATGTCTGCGGCACACGCGACCTGATTGACTTTCTCTACCATCGCGCCCGGCCGTTTCTGTTCTCGACTTCGCATCCGCCGTCGGTGGCGGCTACGTGCATCGCCGCGTTCGATGTTCTGGAGAACGAGCCGGAGCGCATGGAAAAACTTTGGGAGAACACGCGCTTCTGGAAAAAGGAACTGGGACTGCTGGGCTTCGACATCGGCGGGCGCGCGACTCCAGCCAGCGAAACTCCGATCACGCCCATCATCATCGGCGACGGCAAACTCACCATGGACTTCTCGCGCGAGCTGTTCAAAGAAGGTGTGCTGGGCACGGGCATCGCATTCCCCACCGTGCCGGAAGGCAAAGCGCGCATCCGCACCATCGTGACGGCCACGCATACGAAAGAAGAGCTGGAGCAGGCACTGGAAGTGCTCGAGACTGTTGGGAAGCGGATGGGGATATTGAGCAACTGACAGAGTGCGCAGCCGAGCTTTGCTCGGCCTGGACAGCCGAGGGCGGCTGTCCCCACATGAAGCGGGGAAGCTTCAATCCGCTCGGTACACAACTCTCCCGCCTACGATCGTCGCCACAACTTTCCCCGTGAACTGCCAGCCGTCGAACGGACTGTTGTGCGAGAGCGAGCACGACTTCGCAGCTTCGAACGTCCAGCGCTTTCTGGGGTCGAAGATGGTCACATCGGCCTGGCTGCCGCGGGCCAGCGATCCACGGCCGGGCAGATCGAAGACTCGGGCTGGCCCAGCGGTGAAAAGTTCCACGATGCGGGTCAGCGGAATTTTGTGCTCGCGATGCAGTTTCGTAATCGCCAGCGCCAGCGCGGTTTCGAGGCCAGTAATACCGAAAGACGCGCGCTCGAATTCGACCTGCTTTTCGTGCGCGGCGTGCGGGGCGTGGTCGGTGGCGATCGCGTCCACGGTGCCGTCGGAGAGCGCGACCACGATGGCCTCGACGTCGATCGCCGTGCGCAGTGGCGGGTTCATTTTTAAATTTGTGTTGTACTCGCCGACGTTCTCATCGATCAGCGTGAAGTGGTGCGGAGTGACTTCACAGGTCACGCGTGCCTTCGCGCGCTTGCCGCGGCGCACGGCCTTGAGCGCGTCGGTGGTGGAAAGATGCGCCACGTGCAGGCGCGATTCGCGAATCTGCTGGGCCAGCGTGACGTCGCGGTCCACAATGGCGGCTTCGGCGGAGGCCGGCATGCCGCGCAGGCCCAGGCGGAAACTGGTGGGCCCGGCGTGCATGGAACAGTGCTCGGTAAGGCGCGTATCCTCGGCGTGCTGCACCACCGGAAGATTCAATTCCGCGCCGAGACGCAACGCCATGCGCATGATTTCGTCTTCGAGGATGGGCTTGCCGTCGTCGGTAACGGCCACGGCCCCGGCGCGCTGCAGTGCGCTGAAATCGGTGAGGGTTGCGCCTTTGCTGGCGCGAGTGGCGGCGGCGATAGGGAAAACGCTGACCACGGCCGCGCGTTCAGGACTCCGCAGCCACACCACCCATTCCGGCGTGTCCACCACAGGCGCGGTGTTCGGCATAGTGCAGACCGAAGTGAACCCTCCGGCGGCGGCCGCGGCGGTTCCGCTGGCGATGGTCTCTTTATAGTTCTGCCCCGGCTCGCGCAGGTGGACATGCAGATCGATGAATCCGGGCGCAACGATGAGCCCACGAGCGTCGAATTGTTCGTCGGCGTTGCCGCGGATCTTATTGGGCAGCGCAACTTCAGCGACTCGACCATCGCGCAGTAGAACGTCCATGGGCGCGTTGACTTTCGCCGCGGGGTCGATCAGGTGGCCGCCTTTGATCAGCAGGCTCGCGACGTCTCGTTTTTGACTCTTAGCAGTCAGCATTCGGCACTCAGCATTCGACCCGTGTCATTTTTCCCCGACACGCACGATCCGTGTTGATCCGTGCAAATCCGTGGCTCATTTCGCCTTCCCCAGCGCCCGCGCCAGAATTGCCATGCGTGTGGGGACGCTGTTGCGCACTTCGTCGACGATGACCGCCTGCGGGCCGTCGGCCACTTCCGCAGTCAGTTCGAGTCCGCGAATGATCGGCCCGGGATGCATGAGAATCGCGTCGCGCTTGGCAAGTTTGAGGCGCGCGGGCGTCATCTGGTAGCGCGCGACGTAGTCCTGCAGGCGGATTTTCTGCCCTCCCAGCCGCTCTTTCTGCACGCGCAGCAGCATCACCACGTCGGTGCCGCGCAGTGCATCCTCGACATAACGCGTCACGCGCAGGCCGGGCGCGAGCGTGGTGGCAACGTCAGGCACGAACTCCGGCGGGCCGCACAGCGTGATCTTCACTCCGAACTTGGTGAGCAGATGGCAGGCGCTGCGGGCCACGCGGCTGTGAAAAATGTCGCCGATGATCGTGGCATGCAGCCCCTTGAACGATTTCTTGTGTTTCAGAATCGTGAAGGCATCGAGCAGAGCTTGCGAAGGATGCTCATGCATGCCGTCGCCAGCGTTGATGACAGGGATGTCGAGATGCTGTGCCATCAGCAGCGGCGCGCCCGCCGAAGGATGGCGCATCACGATACAGTCGGCGCCGACTGCGCGCAACGTGTATCCGGTGTCGAGCAGGGATTCGCCCTTTTCGATGCTTGATCCGGAAGACTGCACCAGCGTGGTCATGGCGCCCAGCGATTTCGCCGCGATTTCGAACGAGGAGCGCGTCCGCGTGGACGCCTCGTAGAACAGCAGCACGACGCGCTTGCCGCGCAACAGCGGACGCGGCTTGAGCGGATTCATGCGGCGCGCCAACTTGAGCAGACCGAGGATGTCTTTTGCGTCGAGGTGTTCGATCCCGAGCAGTGAACCGCGTGCGGGCTTATTCATTGGGAAAAGTACAAACGGTGCATCATACGCGGCAGGCGCGGCGGCTGCAAGGGCGATGAACACGACCCTGCGAAGATCGCAACGCGGCGACTTAGGGAGCTAGGGTTTGTCGCGGCGGCCCAGGATGGCGGCGCCCAAAGCACCGCCGACAGTCCCCAACAGGAGGAACATGAGTAAGACGAAAATCAGCAGAGAGATCATCATGAATACCAGGCCGGACGGAGAACGAAAGAATTCCAGCGTGGGCTGAAACTGCGGATCGGTGTAGCGGGCCGCGGCCTGGTCGAGGTTCTCCAGCATTATGCGGCGAATCTCCCCCGACTCGTGAAGGATGACAACCCTCAACGCTCCCAAAACGGCGGTCATTCCGGAGCAGAAGAGACCGCAGAGGGCGCCGAGGCGGGCTCCCGAGCCGGCTCGAACCATCACTCCGGGACAGTTGCGACGATAGAAAACAACTGCGAAAAATCCCGCCCCAACCACGGCAATCAGCGGAACGATGAGCTTGAGCATCATCAGTATCGACGCCACCAGGGCCGCCAGCGCGCACGGCTTCAGAGCCTGCGACCACCGCATTGGGACTACGAGGACCGGAATTGTCTGCGACGCGGGGAGCGACTCTGAATCGTGCGAGTCGCCGGGCAACACCAACGGCTGCGGAGCGGGCTCAGCCAGCACGACGCGAATCTGGGGAGCCGAGCAGTGCGGGCAGAAGGCGATGCCTTCGTCCACCGTCTGTCCGCATTTGTAGCAGGGCTGTTCCATGGGAAGCGAGAAAGGGCTTGTCTTTTAGAGTAGCACGCAGAGTGTCGCACGAGTGTCGCGCGACGAAGGACAGTCCAGAAACGAGTCGGAGCGCGAAGGAATCCGGCCACCGGGCTGAAGCCGTGCTCGTTCAACTCGTTCTACGCGGCGAGCGGACTGCATGGTGCGCGCTTGGTGCACGCTTCCAGGTTTCCAGCCCTCGCAGGTTGGCCAGCTTCTAGATGTCTCCGTGCTTGCCGTGCGTATGCACGTAGACGAGCGCGAAGGTTGAACCCTTACTGGCGTCGCGAGGCTCAATGGCAACGATGTGCTGATTATCCTCAGTGCCAACTTTGAGCTCGACGACCGGGCCCGAGTTCTCGTCGCACTTCAGTTCCTTATTTTCGTTGCTCTTGTTGCCATCGGAGTCTTTGTCGTCGTCGCTTACGTCGACATCGCCGCCATGCTTGTGCGAATGGCACTCCAGAACCTTGCCGAACTTCTTCAACTTGTCGCGATAGAAATCGGCGATTTTGGCGGGCGCGTCTTCGGACTCGTAGTTGGCGACGATCAGCTTCATTCCGAAGGCGTCGGTCAACAGGCTCAGGTTCGCCTGGTTCTTGTTGTCGCCATCCGTCTTCAGGCGAGCGCCCGGATAGAGCGGCAGACCAGCCTTGCGCGCGTCGGCATCGCTGCCGACGTGCAGGTCGCCGACGGAGCTCTGGATGTCGAGATTCTTATTCTGCGCTCCAGAATCCTGTGCCGATTGTTGAGAGAAGCCGGGTGCTGTCAGAGCGAGAGCAGCCGTGGCAAGTATCAGATGACGAAACATTAAAATCCTCCTTGAGGGATACGCAGCCGCCCGCGTCGCCACTAAAACTTAGATCTCCGCGTCCTTACCGTGCGTACGTACATAGACCAGCGAAAAACTCGATCCTTTTCCGTCGGGCTCGACGGCCACGATGTGCTGGTTCTCCTTCGTCCCGACTTTCAGTTCAACGTTGCCGCCGCTCGACCCTTCGCAGGTGAGTTCACTCGATTTGTGATCCGACCCTTTGATGTCCGTGTCCACGTCGAGGTGAGCGGTATGGCATTCCAGCACATGACCGTATTTCTGGAGCTGGTCCCGGTAGTAGGCGACGATCTTCGACGGCGAATCGTCCGACTCATATTCCAGCGCAACCACCCTCACACCATAACCGAAGCCGGAAACGTTCACATTCGCGGTCTTGTCGTCGCCGCCGGAATCTTTCGGCTTCAGCCGCGCTCCAGGATAAACAGCCAGCCCCGTGTCCGCCACGTTGGCTTCTTTATTCACATGGATCCCGCCAATGGGCGTACTGATGTCAACCTGCTTGTCTTCGCCGTTCTGCTCTTTCTTCACATTCACGCTGCAGGCGGGCAGCAGCAAAGCGGCCAGCACAGCGATCCTAAGAGCGAACGAACTGAGGGAATGCAGATTAGTTTTGTGCATGCGGAGACCCTCCACTGATGACTTGCGCCGGGCGCTCGATGCCGGCCCCGCGCTGCGCTACATTCGGAATGCTGACGGGAAGATGGCCGCGAATCGGAATCTCGCCGAACAGTGCTTTGACGGCGGCAATCTCCGACACGGTTGCGTTGGAAAAGGTGCACATGTAATTCTCAACCTTGGGAAAATCGCTGGCCAGGTAAGGATTCCCCATGGCAACGACCGCCGTCTTCGCGGCGGCATGATCCAGCACCTGCTGCAGCAGCGTGCCGGTCGCGTCGGCCATGGCAACCGAGTTGCCGACCTTGCCCGCCGTCGGAATCACATAAACTGCCGCGACCACGGTTTGCGCCTCGTCCACTGCCTTCAAAACTTCATCGCTCATGCCGGCGGCGATGCGAGGATCCACATAAATCACGCGCGCGTCCGGAATGCGGCTGCGAAACTCGCGTCCAAAGGCGCGGCCGGAATCGGTACGGACGTCGTCACTAAAGAGGACGGCGAGCGTCTGATTATGCGTCTCCTCTCTGGTGGTATACGGCAGTCCGGCCTTGGCGGTTCCCTTTGATTTCAGGGGCAGCATTTTGCCATTGTCGCGTACCAGGGTGATGGCGGCGTCGGCTACCTGCTGGCCGAAAGCAATGTTTTCCGGCTTGCCGACGGCGCTCGCAATCGCGCTGAGTTCCACGGTGCGCGACGCGTTCAAGCCGAGACGGCCCTTTATTTTCAGGATCTTGAGAACGGAGTGGTCGAGACGCGCTCTCGAAATTTCGCCCGACCGAACGGCTTTCAACATCGCTTCATATGACGCACCGAGGTCGGCCGGAATGAGCAGCAAGTCGTTGCCGGCTTTAAACGCTTCGACCGCGGCGCGGCCAATGTCGCTGGCAAAAAGATGCGTCAGGCCGGCCATGTCGAGAGCGTCAGTCACGATGAGACCGTTGAATCCCATCTGTTTTTCGAGCAGATCGGAAACCACTGCCGTTGAAATCGTCGCGACATGATTGGGGTCGGGATCGAGCGCCGGCACCGTGACGTGCGCCACCATCACCGAGTCAACCCCCGCGGCAATCGCCTGCCGAAACGGTGGAAGTTCAATGGAGTCCAGATGGGCGCGGTCGACGTTCACGCTGGCCACGCCGAGGTGCGAATCGGTCGCAGTATCGCCGTGACCTGGAAAATGCTTAACCGTAGTTAACATCCCTGCCTCGTGCGCGCCTTTAATGTAGGCCGTCACCAGGTCGCCAACTTGTTTGGGATCTTCGCCGAACGAGCGCGTGTTAATGATGGGATTCGCAGGATTCGAGTTCACGTCGGCGTCCGGGAAAAAATTCCAGTGCACGCCCACGGCGCGGGCCTCCTGCGCCGTAATGCGGCCGAAGGTTTCCGCGTCTTCCAGGCTGCCGTCGGCGCCGAAGGCCATAGCGTGTGGGAAGTTCGTCGTGCCCATCAGTCGCGCGGAAACGCCGCGTTCGAAGTCCGCCGCGAACACGAGCGGCAGCTTCGATTCCCGCTGCAGCCGGTTGAGCAGCTCCGCAGTTTCGTAAGGCTCGGTGCGCAGCAGGAACGGGCCATCCACGTGCACCGAAACGGCGAACCCGCCGACATGATATTTCTGCATGTCTGCGAGTAATTGCAGGTACTCGGGACTTTCCACATTGAGAAAGCTGGCGCGGCACCAGATCATGAATACCTGGCCGACCTTTTCCTCGACGCTGAGCGAGCGCAGAGTTTTCTCCGCCCAGCGGTCGCCGCGCGCAGCACCGACAGCAGCGGGCGAATGCTTGGTTTTGGCGAATGTGGGAAGAGCAAGCGTCAGCGCCAGCGCCGGCACAAGAACAAGAGCGGGAAAATTTCGCGGCATAGGGGGAAGATAGCAGAAGATAGGGTTTTGATCAGCGTTCATCCGCGTGAATCCGCGGCAAAGAAGTTTCGACGTGCACAACGGCATCGGCCTGAACTCCCGCCTCATCCCCAACTCCCCGCAACCAGTGCACCTCCGGCTCGCGCCGGAACCACGTCATCTGCCGCTTGGCATAATTGCGATGCGCCTGCTGCGCGGCTTCTACGGCGTGCTCGCGGGTGAGCTCTCCGCGCAGAAACTGCCCTGCCTGCTTGTATCCGAGAGAGGCCAGCGGGCGCGCCGTCGCACCATATTTCTCCAGGAGCTTCTTCGTCTCTTCGATCAGTCCGTTCTCGAACATTCGTTGCGCGCGCTGGTTGATGCGCTCGTAGAGGGCGGTGCGGTCAGGGTCGAGGCCAAGTCGCAGGATGCGAAACCCGCGCAGCGGGTCGCGCCCTTGCTGCCAGAGTTCCGACATTTTCTGCCGCGACTCGCGTGTCTGCGAGTCACTTACGCGCGAAAGCAGGCAAACCTCAATGGCACGAATCAGCTTGGGGATATCGTTGGCGTGAATTTTGTCGGCAGCAGCGCCATCGAGGCGCCGCAGAATTCCATGCAAATGATCGGGACCAAGACGCGCCGCACTTTCGCGCAGCCGCCCGCGCAATTCCTCCGAGCGTTGCGGTCCGGGAAAAAGTCCTTCGAGCAGCGCCCGCAAATAGAGCCCCGTGCCGCCGACCACAATTGGCAAATGCTTGCGCAGGCTGATTTCCGTGAGCACCTGCCGCGCCCGGCGGGCATATTCGCCAGCTGTGATGTACTCGGTCGGCTGCACGAAATCGAAAAGATGGTGCGGGGCGCGAGCGCGCTCTTCGGCCGTAGGCTTGGCCGTGCCGATGTCGAACTCGCGGTACATCGCGACCGAATCACAATTGACAATCTCGCCGTCAAATTTCTGCGCCAGCGCCAGAGACAGTGCCGTTTTCCCGCTCGCGGTCGGACCAAGGATCACCAGCAGCAGCGGCAGGGGGCGGCCGATCTCGCTGCCGTTGTCGGGTTGGTCTGGGCCTAAGGTCAAAGCTCAGCGCAGGCTCCAGTGAATACCATGCCAGTAGCGCACCAGCGTGAGCACCAGCAGCAGAAACGCAATCAGGAGCAGGCCGGTAGTCTCCGACGCGTAAACTGCGTGGCGGCGATGCTTGTGATCGTCCTCAGGCGTGGGATCGGGCACGTGGTTATTGTAGCGCCGCGAAAGAATCCGCGAAATTCGCGTGCATCCGCGGCAAGGAAGTAACGCAGCGACCTGCTAAACTACGGCGTCGTGCCTCAAGATGCGCCGCAAAACGCCCCGCGAAATCGCAGCCGAGTCGTGCGCTTTGGATTGTTCGAGCTCGACCTCAGCGCGGGCGAACTGCGCAAGAGTGGCGTCCGGCTGCGCCTGCAAGGGCAGCCGTTCCAGGTGCTGGCTCTTCTGCTGGAACGGGCGGGCGAAGTCCTTACGCGCGAAGAGTTGCAGCAGAAGCTCTGGCCCTCCGACACCTTCGTGGATTTCGACCACAGCCTGAACACCGCCATCAACAAGGTACGCGAGGCCCTCGGCGATTCCGCTTCCAGCCCGCGCTACGTCGAAACCCTGGCCCGCCGCGGCTACCGCTTCATCGCCCCGGTTCGAACTCAGGATCACGCCGACACAGCGCAGGACGCTTCGTCCAGCGTCGGCCGGCCAGTCGGAAGCAACGACGGCTCCGCTGCACCAGCGCCAGATCCGCCCGCTGCGCTGCATCCCGACCTCGAAGTCCCCATCCCGCGCCGTGCCATCACCCGCGGCCTTTTCGCACTCATCCAGGTAATGTACCTGTGCTTCTATCTGTCGGCATTGTTTCTCCTGCGCTACGTGCAGGAAATTGGCGAATCGTTACGCCCGCTCTGGGGAGCCACGGGAGCGACGCTGCTCGCCGGCGTCGTGATGATCACCGCCGGCATCGGCATCCCCTTGCGTCTGTATTTGCTCTCGGCCGTGGGCTTCGATCACCAGCGCCTGGGAGAAAAGTTCCGCCAGATGTTCCCGTTCGTCCTCGCCCTCGACCAGTTGTGGGCCGTCGCCCCGTTCCTGCTGATCCCACAAATCGGACTGGGCGCGGCTTTCGCGGTGAGCGCCGCGCTGCTCTATCTGCCATTTTCCGAGCGCACCCTGATTCGCATGGCATATCTCGGGCCGCGAACCCAGGTCGGGTCTTAACCATGGAGCCAGCAACGCATTCAGGTCCACCGGAATCGCTTCACTGTAGAATCAGAACCGCCATGGCATTCTGGTTTGAGTTCGATCCAGCCAACAAAATCCTGCTGGCGCGATTCGAGGGACAGCTAACGAACGAATCTGCGGCGGAATACCACGACGCACTCGGCAAGTATTGGAGAACGACCAATGCCCGCGCAGGCATCTGGGACCTTTCTGCCGTGAGTGACTTTGCGGTGGGCTCCGATTTCCTGCGCACCCTGGCAGCCCGCAAGCCCATCACGCCGGGCCTGACCGATCACCCCCGCTTTATCGTGGTGCCAGCAACAGCTGGCTACGGCCTGATGCGCATGTTCCAGATCGCAGGAGAGCCAGTGCGGCCTCTGCTGCATGTCGTGCGGAGCGTTGACGAAGCGCTTGCCGCGCTGGGCGTCCCATCCGCCCACTTCGAGCCGTTGGAATAACGAGCGCCGCCGAAAGCGAGCCAGGCCTTGTCAGGCGCTAACAAACACACCAGCCATATTCTTCCATTGAACCAACCTCACCATTCGAGCGTAACCTCGTCTAACATACCGGGCGAAGGGCGTGCCCGCCCAAGATGTTGTGAAAGGTTATCCCATGAAATTTCCTGTCCTGCACCGTCTGCCGTTTGCCATCGTGGCCGTTGCCGTTATCTCTGCAGTTTCTGCGAAACCTGCTCACGCCGATGAATGGTCGAAGACGTATAACCTGAGCGGCAAGCCCGAGCTGCGGATCGAGACTTCCGATGCCAACATCAAGGTCACCACCTGGGACCAGAACACCATTGCAGCCAAGGTCGTCACCGAGCGCTACAAAATCGGCGAGGACGGCATCCGCGTCGAAGAGCATCAGAACGGCGATTCGGTTGAGATTGACGTCCACTACCCGCACCACGCCATTACCGTCGATTGGGGCACTCATCGCGTGGACATCATCATCCAGATGCCGCGCGAGGGCCGCGTTAACCTCCGCACCGGCGACGGAAAAATCGAACTCGCCGGCCTCAAGGGTGAAATAGAGTTGCACAGCGGCGACGGCTCAGAGAACCTGGAAAGCGTAGACGGCAAGCTGCACGCCTCGACCGGCGACGGACACATCACGGCTCACGGGCGCTTCGACGAGCTCGGAATCAAGACCGGTGATGGACACATCGAAGTGCGCGCAGAAGCCGGGTCCACGCTGGCCGCGGGCTGGCGGCTGGAAACCGGCGACGGCAACGTTTCGCTGGAAATCCCCGGCGAACTGGCGGCCGACGTTGACCTGCACACCAGCGACGGCCACATCGATCTCGATATGCCGGTCACGACCGAGGGCGCCATGCGCGATGGCGAAATTCGCGGCAAGCTCAACGGCGGCGGCAGCCCGCTGACCATCCATACGGGAGATGGATCGATTCATTTGCGGAAGGGGTGAGTGTCTGACGTTTGTGTTACGATGTCTGACAGGATGGCTTCGCAGCGCATTACCGTCCGTATCCCTAAGACCCTCGGAGCTCTCCTTCGGAATCGCTCCCGGGCCAAGGGACAGACTCCATCGGACCTTGTACGCATTGCTTTGGAGACTTATCTTGGCCGGGGAGGCGTCGGGCGCTCCGCACATGAACTTGCGGAAGAGGCGGGATTGATCGGGTGCGCGGGTCACGCGCCGAAGGACCTTAGCACAAGCCGGCGTCATTTCGAAGGCTTCGGAAAGGGCAAATGAAGCGCGTCTTGACGGACACCGGTCCGCTAGTCGCCATTCTTTCGCCCCAAGATGAGCATCATTCTGATTGCGTGCGGGAACTCCGAGACATGCCCGGCCCCCTGCTTTCCTGCTGGCCGGTGATCACCGAAGCGGCATGGCTTCTAAGAAAGTCTCCGCGAGCAGTTCAGCAACTGTTGCGCAGCATCGACGGAAGCTTTCTCGAATTGCTCCCTCTTTCTGGAGCGGAGGCCGAGACCATCGCGGCCCTTATGAAACGATACGAGGACATCCACCCTCAACTCGCCGATGTGGCCTTGGTGTATCTTGCCAACCGCGAGAAGATCGAAACAATTTTTACGCTGGACCAGCGTGATTTCTCCATTTACAGATCCGGACGCAGGAGCGCTTTCCGGATTGTTCCGGAGATGCAATAGACTGTTACGCTGGATTTTGCAGTCCCTCAAGTTAACGGAAGGACTTTTCATGTCACTCAGGCACGCGGTTCCCCTCGCGGTCATGCTCACCTGTTTTCTCTCCCTGGCCAGCGCGCAACAGCCCGCGGCTGCTTACACTCCGGCGCTCGACATTTCGGCGATGGACCGCACTCTCGATCCCTGTGTAGATTTTTTCGCCTACTCCTGCGGCGGCTGGATCAAGAAAAATCCCATCCCGCCAGACCAGTCTTCGTGGGACACTTATTCCAAAATGCAGGATGAGAATCTGACCCAGCTGCGCGGCATTCTGGAAGCCGCATCGGCGGCCGATCCGAACCGCAGCGCCGTCGATCAGAAAATCGGCGACTACTACGCCTCCTGCACCGACGAAAAGGCGATCGATGCCCAGGGAGCGAAACCGCTCCAGCCGTCGGTCGATCGAATCGCGAAGATGAGATCGAAAGCGGAAATCGCCGACGTCGCAGCCGCCATGATTGACGACAACGTTCTCTTCCGTTTCGGTTCGACCCAGGACTTCCGCGATGCCAGCCAGGTCATCGCCGAAACCGATCAGGGCGGACTCGGTCTGCCCGACCGCGACTATTACACGAAAGACGACCCCAAGTCGGTCGAACTGCGCAAGAGCTATCTCGCTCACGTGCAGAAAATGCTCGAGCTCCTTGGCGACGAGCCCGAAACCGCCGCCGCCGAAGCGCAAACCGTGATGCGCATCGAAACGGGTCTGGCCAAGGGCTCCATGACCCGAGTGGAACGCCGTGATCCAAAAGCTCTCGACCACAAAATGAGCACCGCGGACCTCGAAAAGATTTCCCCGGATTTCCCGTGGCAGGTGTACTTCGCCAGGGTCGGAACGCCCTCGCTATCATTGTTGAATGTCGCGTCACCTGGCTTTTTCAAGGCGATGAACGAGGAGTTGCAAAAAGAAAACCTGGCGGATTGGAAGACCTACCTGCGCTGGCATCTGGTGCACGCCGACGCGGCGCATCTTTCTGCGCCCTTTCTGAATGAGGATTTCGCATTCTATAGCAAGACTCTGCGCGGCCAGCAGGAACTCAAGCCACGCTGGAAGCGTTGCACGGAATATGTAGACGATTACTTGGGCGAGGCTCTCGGCCAGGCCTACGTCGCCAAGTATTTCAGCCCGGAAGCCAAGCAGCAGGCGCAGAAAATCGTCAAGGAAATTGAAGCGGCGATGGAAGAAGACATCAACGGTTTGCCCTGGATGTCGGCTGCCACCAAACAACAGGCGCTCATCAAGCTGCACGGCATGGCCAATAAAATCGGCTATCCTGACAAGTGGCGCGACTACAGCAAGCTGGAAATCGTCCGCGGTGACGAACTGGGCAACGTGGAGCGCGCCCGCAAATTCGAATTCGACCGCCAGCTCGCCAAAATCGGCAAGCCCGTCGACCGCGGCGAATGGGGCATGACGCCGCCCACCGTGAACGCCTACTACGATCCTCAGATGAACGACATCAACTTTCCCGCCGGCGTGCTGCAGCCGCCGGCGTTCGATCCCCGCTCTGACGCGGCTCCCAACTATGGCGACACCGGTGGAACCGTCGGCCACGAACTCACCCACGGCTTCGACGACGAAGGCCGCCAGTTCGATGCCCGCGGAAACCTGCGCGACTGGTGGACTCCCGAGGACGCCAAGGAATTCGAGAAGCGAGCCAGTTGCATCTCAGACCAGTATTCCAGCTACACGATCATTGACGACATCAAGATCAACGGCAAACTGACGCTGGGTGAAGACGTCGCTGACCTCGGCGGCTTAATTCTCGCCTACGCGGCGTGGAAGGCCGACACCAAGGGCCAGACTCTTGACCCGATTGACGGTCTCACCCCCGACCAGCGCTTCTTCGTCGGCTACGGCCAGAGCTGGTGCGGACAGACCCGCGACGAAACCAAGCGCCTGCGCGCCACGGTCGACCCGCACTCGCCCGAAAAATACCGCACCAACGGCGTGGTCTCAAACATGCCGGAATTTCAACAAGCGTTCCACTGCAAGGCCGGCGCAACCATGGTGAACGAAAACCGCTGCAGAGTTTGGTAGCACGAGATGTTTATCTTGAAGAAGTTTGTGTTGAAGCAGTAACCACTCATGTGGGGCAGCGGCCTTCGGCTGTTCTGCGAAATGAAGCGAGCGGAAGCGCCTCTGCACTTCAGAGCAATACAAGTCGTCACAGGGCCGTCCCGCACCGACGCACTGCGCGGATGCCGGTTTCGAAAGCCTTTCCGAACCTGCTCGCTAGTCGCCCTCGTGGAACCTTCACGCGCTTCGATTGTACGGTCCGCGATCAACCAGAGGGGTTTAATTACACGTCCAGCCCAATACTCCGCATCAACTCAAGACCATTACTCTTCGTAACCACGCCATCCCGCAACTGGTAATCGAAAGTCATTTTTCCATCGGCCAACTCATCCTGGAAGTGAACATTATGCAAGTGCCCCTCGACCGCTCCACCAATATCGGTCAGCGCCAGGTCATGCGTGCTCACCAGCCCGATCGCGCCGCGGGTCACCAGTGCGCGCACAATTCCCTCCGCGCCAATGCGCCGATCTTTCGAGTTCGTCCCTTGCAACAGCTCATCCAATAAAAACAGCAGCCGCGTGTCCCCGCCTGCCAAATCCCTGCTCGCTAGATCAACGATCTGCCGCAGCCGCGTGATCTCCGCATAAAAACGCGAGCTGCCTTCCTGCAGCGAATCATTGACGCGAATGCTCGCGCCCACCTGCAGCGGAGTCAGCCGCAGACGCTGCGCCCGCACCGGCGCGCCCGCCATGGCCAGCACAACATTCATCCCCACCGCCCGCAGCAGCGTACTCTTGCCTGACATGTTGGAGCCGCTGACCAGCAGAACCCGCGTTTCTCCAGAAATGCTGACGTTGTTGCGAACGCACGTCGCCCCCGGCACCAGCGGATGTCCCAGCCCTTCCGCGTCGAACCACGCCGCACCCTCCGCAAATTCAGGAAACGTATCGGCAGGATGCTCATAGCTGTAAGTCGCCAGCGAAAGCAGCGCCTCGATCTGCCCGACGACGTCGATCCACCGCCGCAGAGCGCTCCCGTGCGCCTGCCGCCAGCGTTCCGCCGCGAATGCCACTTGCACGGAGTACATCAGCGGAGCGTCAACGATTCGTACCGCGATGTTATCCCGCGAGTTGATCAGGTCCACCACGGTCCGCAGTCGCGCGATTGCCTGTGAGGCCGGAACGCCGCTCGACAAAAGCTCCCGCTGCAGCGCCTGCAACGGCGGCGCCTGAAAATCGTGCGCCTCCACGCGCGCGAGCACGCAGGAGAGCAAATCAAGATCGCCAAATGCATGTTCCGTTCCGTGCAGGATCTCCTCCAGCGCCTTCTTCAAGCTGTAGGTAATAACCGCTTCGATCACCACAATCACCAGCAGCGGCGTCGCCACACCCCAGCGGGCCCACACAACAACACCTGCAATCGCGAGCGCAGCCAGCACGGGCGCCAGCCAGCGAATCCACGATGGCGTCATCCGGTTCGGCGATTCTGCCCACTTTGCCAGTGCCTCGGGATGCACGCCCACGCCAACGTCTTCGCCCAGCACTGCGAGATCCTCCCGCAGGCCGAGTTGATCGCGCAGTTCCTCCACGGCTGCATGCCGCTCGCGGATTTTTTTGAGCTTCGCCGGAGCCAGCAACCACGCCGCTAGCGTGTCTTCTCCCATGCGTGTCCGCGCAGTAGAAAGAAGCTGAAACAAACTGCCGGTGCCGAACAGATCAAGATCGGCGGCATAAACGTGATGAGGATTTTCGAAGCGATCGCCCTGTTCCCCCGAACCACTCCAGCGATCCTCAACCCGCGCCAGTCCGCGTTCATAAAACGCAACCGCACGCTCGGCCAACTCACGCGCCCGCAGCACGCGCGAGTGATACACCGCGATGCCCGCGAACGCCGCTACCGACGCCGCCAGCCACCACGGCGACAGCGAATGCGCCCGCAGCGCGCCCCATGCCACGATCACTGCCAGCGCAAACAGGACAAGCCGGACATTGCCCAGCCGGATATGAATTTTCTCGTAGTGGGTGACCCGCGCCTGGCAGGCCTTTCGACGCTCCACGTATTCTTCGGAGGGAAGCACTGGCTCACAATGTAGCTGGTACGCTCAAAGGTCTCGGCGAACGAATTGATGATTGCGAAAGGAAACCGATATTCGCCCAAGAACCGCCGCCAAAGCTATTCCATCTCGCCCTTGTCCGGGTTGTAATAGTAGCGAAAGCGCAGATCGAGCGAAGGCCCCTTGAATTCGGGGGGCAACGGCGGAAATGGATCAGATCCGGTGATGCTGCCCCACGCCGGGCGGTCAAGAGCGACGTCGCCGGAAGACATTCTCAGCGTCAGCCCCTGCACATGTCCGTCGGGCATGATGGAGAACTCCAGAGCCAGCTTACCTTTCTTCATCTCCGCCGACTCGGGAATCAACTCGTACCAGTGCTCTTTGACTTCCTGCAAAACGCGCTGCAGGTACGGGCCGAAATCCACGCCCTGCGTGTCGCTGAGAATCTCAAGAGCGCCATACTGCCGGCCATGCGCGGGACTATTGATGCCGAATCCGCTATCCTGGCCACCTCCCGCAGCACGGCTGGCCGCCACCCCTTGCGTCGCCTGCTGAATCGCCTGGCCCGGAGTCATCGCCTCATACTTGCTGAACACATTGTTCGGACGAGCCGGAGCTTGCAACTGTGCCGTCTGATTACTCTGGAACTGCGGCCGCTGCGTCTGTTGCTGCGGCTGCGCAGCCGGCGGCTGGTTCTGTGCTAACGCTGGTGGCGCCGGTTGCGGCGCCCGTGGCCCCGTCATCCCCGGCGCGCCTGGCGGAGGCGATGCCAGAACTTTCCGCAGCTCTTTCGGATCAAGCTCCGGATGACGAGTCATCGCAATGCGGTCTTTATCGGAGGCAATGTTGGTGTTGGGCCGCCGCGTCAACTTCTGCACATCCGGCGGCAGCGTCAGGAACGTCAGGTTCTTGTCCTTGGCCACGTCCACTGGAACCACCACCCCGCGGTGCCAGACATTTTTCTGGATCCAGGGCAGGTACACCAGCAGCATGAACACCAGCAGGTGAACGATCACCGAAATCCACGCCGCTTCCCGCTTGCGCGAGCGCTGCAGATCGTCCTGCAACTGGATGAGCAGGTGCGGCACATGCGCATCCTGATCGCGGTACGCCGTCTCCCAATCCTGGGTGTCGTAAAGTCCCAGCTGTTCCGGTTGCGGCTTCTCAGGAGCCACCGGATCTTGAAATGGAATTTGCGTGATGGGCATGCGCTGGGCTTGACTCTACCGGCTCGACTACAGAAGCTTAGCTACAAGGGCTTAGATGCATTCGCCTGCCTTTAATAAGCAAGTTAATCAGCAACTGAAGAACTAAGTTAGACACCGAACCCACCCGCAACGTTGCATCCCGCCATCCCTGATGGAATCCAGTATCTGCGCCCGCTTTGCAGCCAAGTTCCTTCTATTTTCGCATCTTTCGCGCCATTCTGCTCACCACAAATGGCCCGTGACTTAGGTGTGTAAACATATGTAAATACAGCGCGTAGACCCCAAGAGGGACGAGGTGAATCGAAGACTAAGTCCGCAGCAAGGAAGCCTGCCCTGCACGCGGCGTTGACATTCCCTTGTATGCGCCCGTGAAACGAACTCGAATCATCCAGAAAATCAGCAGCGCCAGCGGCAGAAGAGCCGGCACCAGGAGCGCCGGTGATCCCCGCAACCAGGCAGGAAATACCTGCTGCTGCCCCAGGAAGAAGGAACCCGTGGCGATAAACCACCCAAAGCACATGCGCCAAAGATGTCGCGCAATCCGTCGTTTGCCAGAAATGCCGCGCAGCAGCATGCGCAGGTCGCCGATCGCGGCAAGCAGAATGATCGAACCCATGAAAAGCTGCATGAAGGGATAAACGCCAGGATCGACTGGCTCCCGTCCTGCCATCTTTAGGAATCCATGGAAGATGCTCAGGCCTCCAACTAACAAAGCAAACAGAAACCCAAGCCAATCCAGAACGCCAGTTTCTCCATCTCTGCGCCGCGCCGTCGCCCACGCCGTGGCCACCATATAGATCGTCAGAATGCCGCCGAACACATTGTTGGATTGGTGTTTCATATACGCCAGCCACGAGGCGAACGTTGCCATGACCAGCATTGATGCGACGAATACGTTCCCCGCCGTGCCGTGCCAGCGGGAACCTTTGCGGAAAGAGATTGCCACGGCGCCGGCGAACATTGCTAAGATGCCTGCACTGATGTGAACGACTAATAACGGCAATCGCACGGTTCGCACTCCTCTGGTTACTTACAATGGCGCGCTAATGTTCGGTCTTCCCGATCCCCGCCAGCCCCACTTTCTTCCCGTGCTTGCCAATGGCCGCCACAATCTCCAGCGCCAGCGCCAGCGCGCGCTGCCCATCTTCGAGCGGAACCACCGGAGTGGAACGCTCCCGAACCGCGTGCAGAAACGCCTTGATCTCGGCATGTAACGGCTCCTCCGACGCCACCGGAGGCTTGCTGACTCCAATCTGCGGATTCACCGATGGGCTGGCCGCGGCCGCACCATCCTGCCCCACGGTAAAGACAAGCACTTCCTGCCGCCCGTAATCCAGCGAAACATACTGCCGGGGCTGAAAGAAGCGCAGCTTGCGCACCCGTTCCGTCGAAACCCGGCTGGCGGTAAAGTTCGCGACGCAGCCCGACTCCAACTCCAGCCGCACGTTCGCGATGTCCACCTTCCCCGACAAAATCGGCAAGCCGACTGCACGCACTTCCTTCACCGGCGACTTGGCAAACGCCAGCACAATGTCGAGATCGTGAATCATCAGATCGAGCACCACGTCCACATCGAGCGACCTCGGAGTAAACACGCTCAGCCGGTGCACCTCAAAAAACATCGGCTGGGTCAGCAAAGGAATCGTCGCTCGAACCGCAGGATTGAAACGCTCCAGATGCCCGGCCTGCGCGATTCGTTTTTGCGCGGCCGCGAGCTCAACCAGCTCCCCAGCCTCCGCCAGCGTGGCCGCCAGCGGCTTCTCGATCAGCACATCCACTCCCGCCTGCATCAACTCCCGCGCCACCGCCAGGTGATGCACCGTAGGGGCCGCGACCGACGCCGCCTGCACTTCGCTGTGCGTGGTCAGCATCTGGTGCACCGACCCGAAGCCCTTGCACCCAAACTCGCTGGCCACAGCATCAGCGCGGTTCAAGTCCGGATCAACCACCCCCAACAGCCGCACTGCTTCCCCTTGCTGTTCGAGTTCCTTGTAAACGCGCGCATGATTGCGTCCAAACACGCCCACGCCAACTACTGCAACGGAAATCGGATCTCTCGATGGCAGACAAATTCTCGCTGGCCAGTTGCCGGACAAGAATTGTAAACGTTAGCGTAGGAAAGAGCATCTGCGTTAGCCCTGGAGAACCGTGGAAGAGCCCGCAGAAGAGCGGCCCTTTAGGGCCTGCCCTGAACTTGCCGACGGGGCCGCTTAAAGCGGGCAAGATGGTATGGGCTTCAGCCCCCGCGGGGTCGCCATCTGCAGCCGCGGAGCGGCGAAAGATTACAGCCCACAGCGTAAGCTGTGGGTCGCCGGCGAAAATACGAACAAGCCCCGAAGGGGCGAAAGAAAGGGATTAGACAAAGATGAAGACGATCGCCTTGCTTACCATCTCCAACATTTTCATGACCTTCGCCTGGTACGGACATTTGAAGTTCCGCGAAGTTCCGCTCTACAAAGTGATCCTGCTCAGCTGGCTGATCGCCTTCTTCGAATACTGCTTTCAGGTCCCGGCCAACCGCATCGGCTCGTACGAATTCACGGCCGCCCAACTTAAGACGATACAGGAAGTAATTACTCTCACCGTTTTCGCCGCGTTCTCCGTGCTCTACCTGAAGCAGCCGCTGCGTTGGAATTACCTCGCCGGCTTCGCGCTGATCGTTGCGGCCGTCGCCGTGATCTTCAAAAAATGGTGATGAAACAGGTCTGAGGCCTGAGGCCTAACACCCAAGACCTAACACCGCCGTCCACTCGCCTTCTTCAGCACAGCAATCTGCCCCGCATGATAAAGCTCGTGCTGTGCGATCCCATGCAGCAGATGATAAAAATCATAGCGTTTGCCCGGAACGCGGTCGCTAAGCCGCGACTCCGGCAGCGCAGCGACGGCTCGAACCAAAGTCTCGTGCGTCCGCTTCGTGCCCGCGACGGCCCTGCGCCACGCCGCTTCGGTCGCCTTGCCCACCGGTGGAAAATTCGCCGCACCAGCAGGCTGACATTTCTCTCCACTCAACCGCCGCAACCCCGCCGCATCCCACGCCGCAATGTGCAACACTAACTCCCAAATGCTGTGCACCTTCGGCAGACGCCTGGCCGCTGCCGTCGCGGCATCAACATCTTCCAGCAGTTCGAGCAGCGCCGGCCCGTGCCACGCGCTCCCGTCGAACGCGCGCTGAAGTTGATCGGCAATGCGCCCCGCTTCCGATCGCGTCCCGGCCCTGCTCGTCATGCCGCCACCATCGCAATCCCCGCCGCGTTCGCGGCGTCAATCACCTTCTGCCCATCCAGCAGCAAACACTTTCCCGCATCCAGCGCTAGACACGTCGCGCCCGCCGCCTGCATCATGTCGATCGTCTTCACGCCCACCACCGGCACATCGAACCGCATGTCCTGATTCGGCTTTGCGATCTTCACCACCGTTAATTCCCGGCTCAGAGTGGAAGCACCTCCAGCCGAAGACAAAGAC